>Ga0114951_10000615_pt1 | contig 47943 bp, 34 predicted proteins | sample AM7aDNAmetaG_FD_88677 | JGI IMG/M metagenome (GOLD analysis project Ga0114951, IMG submission 88677) | Freshwater microbial communities from Finland to study Microbial Dark Matter (Phase II) - AM7a DNA metaG | ecosystem: Environmental > Aquatic > Freshwater > Lake | place: Finland: Lake Alinen...
CGTTAAACGGCCCGGCGGCGTTTTTCGCCTGCGCGCCCTGCGGCACCACGACAAGCAGCTCGGTCTCACGGCCGGGACCGAGTTGCCCCAAATCCCACGTGAGCGTCAGCGCGCGTGGTGCGGCGGGCGGATGATCGGCATCCACGACGGCAAGGGCCGCGCCGCCGACTTGACCTGCGAGAAGTTTCGCGCGATCAGGCGCGCCATCCGCCGGGAAAATCCAGAGGCTGCTCAGGATCGTGTTCTTGTCGGACGCGCCCGGCGCGGCGGCGATGGCGATGCTCAGCTTGCCGTCGCCGTTGGTGTCTTCGGCGGGAAAATCGAACACCACCGGCGTGTTGCGGCCGTATTCTTTCACGAGATCCACGCAGCGGACGGTCTTGCCTTCAATCTGGATTTCGAGCAGGCGCTTCCCCGGCTCCGCATGCCAGCCTTCGATCAACCCCAGGGCAACGACATACTTGTGCCCCTTCTGGACCGGGAATTCAAACGCCAGCGGCGATCCCTGGCTCACCAGCACGTGCCGAAAGCTCGCCGCGCACGCCGCGTTGGGCTTCGCCCAATTCCGAGCCACGCTCACCGGATGCTTGGAGCGTACGACCGATTGCACCGCCTCGTCCGGCGTCGTCCGACAGGGACGTGAGAACCAACAGAACATCTCCCCTGCTCCGTTCACCAAACGCGTGCCCGAGTCGTCCAGCTTCAACGAAACCGTTGCACCCGTTTCCAAACGCAGTTTGGCCGGCGCGGCATCCTGGCCGGTATTGGCGACGGTCAGACGCAGGAAATCGGCGCGCTTCGCGCTCCATTCGTCCACCGACCGGCCTCGAGGCGCGTTTGCCCACGCCACTTGGCGCAATTCGAGCGCGCCCTGTTGGTGGCGCGTCGTCACCACCGGCACGCGCGCACTGTGGAGTTGCTGGCGTTTCGGAGTCGGCGAGCCTTCCGCATCCAACTCCGCCAGCAACCGGGTGCCGAACCGTCCGCCGCCGAGCGTGTAGGCCGCAGGACTGGCTTTGCCGTAATCGTAGTAAAGTCCGCCATCGTTGCCGACGATGGTCTTGAACGGGTCGTCGGGCAAGCCGATGCACGTCTGCCATCGCTCCGGCTGATAACGGAAATCGAGCACCTCCGGTTCCAGGGCCGCCGTGGCGTTTTTGATGACATGGCTTTTCAGGATCAGCGTCGTTTCCGCAGCCGTTGCGGCCGAGCACACACACAACCCCGCTGCGGCGAGCAACGCAATGGTTCGTTTCGGCTTCATCGTGATCCTCCGTGGCTCATGACAACGAGGTCCTGTCAGCGCTCATCACACACCGCCCCGGTAAACCGCAAGGATGTTCTCCGGCGGCACGTCGGGCTGGAACAAGTGCGCCGGGCCGAGAATGTAGCCGCCGCCCTTGCCAAGCACTTCGCAGTAGCGGCGGACCTCGGTCTCCACCTCGGCGGGCGTCGCTTTCGGCAGCAGGTTCTGCATGTCAATGCCGCCGTGAAAACTCAGCCGGTCGCCAAAATCGCGCTTGAGGCTTTCCGGCTCCATCTCCGGGCCGGTTGGCTGGATCGGATCAAGCACATCCACGCCACATGCGATCAGTTCCGGGATGAACGGCCGGATGGTGCCGCAACTGTGATAGAGCGCCCGGCCGCCGAGGCGGTGGATCAGGCCCGTCATCTCCTTCACATACGGCGCGATGAACTCGCGGAACATGCCGGTCGAGATGAGCGGTCCGCGTTGTGTGCCGAGGTCGCTGATGACGAGATAGAGGTCAATCCGCCCGTTCGTGATCTCCGCGGCGCGCGTGTAATCCTCCAGATAAAAGTCAGTGAACTTCCGGCTCAGGAAGTGGACCCACTCGGGCCGCTCGGCCATGTCCATGAACATGTCCTCCCATCCGCGCACCAGCGCCGGCCGCTGCCAGATGTCAGCAAAGCCATAGAGCAGCGCATGGTTCTCGTATCGCGCGCACTGCGCCTTCAGTTGGGAACGGTCGAGACAATCCGCCGTCGGCCACGGAAACGCCACCAATTCCGAAAAGCTGGCCGCGCCGGCGAGCGCGCCTTTGGCGTCCTCGCGCATCGGTCCCCACGGCGTCTGGTTATAAACGTAACGCTCGCCCCAGAAATTCTGGAACAGGCCGCCGCCCGCGTCGCGCTCCGCCGGCGCGGGCGCCTCCAGATGGCGCACGTCCACGCCGAGCGCATCGAGCAGCTTGTCCTTGTCCGAGTGGCCGACGTGCGCGAAGAGCCGCTTCATGGCCGGCGGCTCCGCCCAGAAATCGCGTGGCGTGCGGTCCGGTTGTTCGCGCCGCAACGCCGCCAGCACTCTTTCCCGTGAAGTCATTTTCATGGTGTTGTGTCTCAGTAGGTTTTCACCGGCGTTACCGGCCCCCGGTCCAACAACTCGATGTCGTCATACCAAATGGTGCCGGTGGTCCAACGGAGTTGAAAAGTCATCGTGGCCCATTTCGCATTCTCGTCGGTGATGAAAACAAGCTGTCGGCGCTGCCAATCGAAGGTTCCCTTGGGAAGTTCCACGCCTCCCTCGCTCGTGTTAACGCGGCCGGGTTTGCCGTCCTTCTCCGACATGTAAAACATCATCAAAATCGGCCCCGTGCCATCCTCGCGAACGTTCTCGCCCTTGACCCACCAGCGCACCAGATAGCGGCGGTTAGGACGGATATTGCGCGGGTCGCCGGGCTGCCGCGCAAACCGCTCGGTCGAATACATCACGAGCGTGATGTCGCGCATGTCCCGGTTCTCGATGCGCACCGAACGCGCGCCGCCGTGCTTCACTTGTTCGTCCATCGCAATCGTCGCGGTCCGGTTTTGATGCTTCACGCGTTCATGCATCAGCGACCAGCCCGCCGGCGCGAGATTCGGTGGAATGAGAATGACGTTTTGCAGAGCGTCACCGCGCGAGAAGTTTGGATCGAGCGGCGCCCAATTCTCAAAGCCGCCGTTCTCGATAAGGTTCTTTGGGTCAGTCGCCTCTGCCGCGTCGCAGCCGGGCGCAACGCCCATCAACAGCCACAGCAAACAAGCCACCGCAAAACATGTTCGATGGTTTTTCATTTCCGGGACACGGCGCCAATGCGCACGGATTTCACGATCATTTTCGATTTCGCCGTGTCCTCCGGCGTGCGTGGCCAGAGTTCAATGCGGTTGACTTCGCCGGGCTTCGCCCACGGATGCAGGTTGACCTGCATGATGTTCCCATACGGATGCAACGACTGGTTATAGGCGATGGGACGGCCATTGATCATCACGATCCCGACCCAGCGGTCGCTGACTTCAAACTCCAAAAACACATCCTTGTTTTCCCACGCGGCGGGCATGGCGACATCCGTCTCCAAGTGGCGGCCCGTTTTTTCGAGCGGCAGTTCGGCGGGAACGAAGTTGCGGTTGTCGGAAAAGAGTTTCCAGCCGCTCTTCAACTCGCGCGCGTCTTCGAGTTTTTCCATCGCAAACGCGACAAGCTGGCCGACGTAGCCGCCGCGCACCTCGGACGCCTGCACCAACACCGCCAACGAATTGTCGCCGCGCTTGAGCCACGGCGTGATGTCCAGCACGTCGAAGTTGGCCCAGCCGTGAGCGTGGTAATCGCCCGCGCGCTGACCGTTGAGATAAACCGTGGCCTGTTCGAGAAACACCGGATAGTCATACGACGCAAACGCCAGCAGCACGCGATGGCCGCGCCAAGACTCGGGCGTGCGGAACGTCTGGCGATACAAACCGATCCCTTTCGCGTCGTAACCCATCTCATCCCAAAAACCGCAGCCGACTTTTTTCCAAGCCGGCCCATTGGCCAGCTCCGTCAGCCACGCGAGATCGTTGGTGGCCGTCGGCCCAGCCTGGCGAAACTGGAACGTGTCGAACACCACGTCGCGCGCCGGTGGTGTCGGCAACGCCTCGGGTTCAGCCGTCGGTGTTGGCCGCGATTCGTAGCGTCGCTTCTCGGCAAACCAGTGTTCCATCGCATCGACAAAACTTCCGCGCTCGACGCCGAAAATCCGGATTTGGTTCGATTCGAGGCTCACGTTCGACACGCACACCATTCCGTTCTCGAAACTGAATTGCAGCGGCTGCCCTGTGACCATGTCGAGCACACGGGCAGGCCGGTGCGCGAGCGGGAACGTCAGTGTCAGATCTTTGGCCGCGCCGCGGCCGTTGTTGTAGGCCATCAACCAATCCTGAAGTCCGTTCTTGGTGACGAACCGCCGCAGCCAGATGTCTTCGCCGTCCGAGTCCGCCTCCTTCGCGATGCCCGCGCCGGCAAAGAGATCGGTAAGAAACGCCGTCTGGATGTTGCCGGCGATGGCGACGCCGTCGGCCGAGCGGTCGGAAGTGCTGTGCCAGAACGAGGAGCCTAGCACCACGAGCCGACCGCGGCCGAGCGGGCGCATCGCGGCGACAACAGCGCCATCCTCCCATCGGGCCAGCACGTTCTCCGGCGGGATGTTCGCCGCGTCGAACGCCAGCCCGCTGCCTTGGAACTTCATTCCCGCGAGCCGTTTCAGCAGCGCGTTGCCGGCAGGAATCGTAAGCTTGGCGTTCTCGCGTTTGCCGAGTGGCTTCAAGCCTGCCAGCTTTGCCAGCGGCCACGCGTCGGCTTCCAGCAATGCGTGGCGGCCGGTGGTGTCCACGGCAACAAACGTGCCGCCCGCGCGGACGTAGCGCTCGATGGCGCGGATGAGCGCGTCGTCCATCACCGGCGTGCCGGCGTCGAACACGACGGGGTAGTCGTTGGCCAGTCCGGCTTTCAACTCGGCTTCGGTCACATAGACGTTGTTGAAATGCGCCGCAGGCAACGCCTGCTGGGCGATGTCGAATTCATCCACGGTCGTGCTATAGGGAGAATATTTTTCGTTGCCCGCCGCGTGCAGCACCGCCACCGACGGCTTCTGCCAGTTGGCCTTGGCAAACAGTTCCAGCAGCCGCGCGTTCTTCGTGAACCAGCCCGTCTTCTGCTCGATGTGCATGCCATCCACCGCGTCGTAGTAAAAATTGTGATGACCGTGAGCGTTGAGCAGCATCCACGCCAGTTCGCGATTGAGACGCAGCGGCTCGGGGACGGTGGCGCTCTCCTCCGAACTCATGTAAGCGCCCCAGACGTAACCGACACCGGCCCACGACGGATTGAAGCCAACTTCGCTGCCCGTGTTGTGAATGGAGGCGATGCCGACTTCGCGCTTCAAGTCGAGGAACTGATCGGAAAATCCCCGCCACGAGCCGGGCACAAACATCAGCGGAATGTCCGGCAACCGCTCGCGCGCGAACCGCGCCTCGCGCAGCCAACCGGCGATGAGTTTCTCGTTCGTCCAATCGCGCAGGTCCACCCACCGCGCGTTGCCGCAGCGGCCCAGATACGGATAACGCCGCGGCTCCTCGGTCGTCAGGAACACCGGCCCGCGAATCACGCCACTGTGCGTCTTGAGGCAGATCACGTTTCGGCCCGGCTTCACCAATGTCGTGGCCTCAAACGCGATCGGCCCGACGCGCACCGTCTTTGGGCTGATCAATCCGAGATAGGCGTCGTTGAAAAACACCTCCACCGGCTTGTTCCGCTCATCGTTGACGTTCGCGACCAGAAACACCTGCCGCCCGCGGTTTTTCTCGAGCCACGCCGAGGCGTCGAATTCCTTGCGAAACCAGGCCACGGTGCTCTTGCCGTCGCGCAGGGTCTTGTCGCGCGCCGAACCGAACAGAAAAAGCTGTTCCATGGACGGGACAAGATTGGTCGGCGTCCACTCCTCGCCAGCCCGGTAATCGGGCTTGCCCCAGCCCTCGGATTCGGCGCTGGTGTTGTCCGGTCGCCAGAGCCAGTGGTCATGCAAATCGAACGTCCCGTTGCCGAAGCCGCCGAAAAACTCAAAGTGCGACGGAATGCTCACGTCCGCCCACGATTTGAAATGCCGCGGGTCGTCATACCAACGCCGGCCCAGCGTTGCCAAATCAAGTCGGCGCGTTTCGCGCAGCCAGCGGCGAAAACCTTCCTGCCCCGCTTCGTCGTAATCCATGAACTCGGTGCTCAGGTGATGCAGTCCCATCTCGTCGCCCGGATGACCGCCGCCGATGACGCGCACGCACCCGAGGTTGTCGCCGACCGTCGTTTTCAAAAGATCGAGCGCCTGCCCCGTGAACCGCCGCGCGTAGGCGTAGGCCTCCGGTGACGCGGACTGGCTCAGGTGCGTCCCGCCCATCGCGCCGAGCGTCCCCCAACCGGTGATCGCGAGCGGGTCCCATTGGACGATGTCGCGCGGGAACCGGTTCCGCATCCACCACGGCGCCAGATAATGGCCGCAGTGCGTCATGAACACCATGTCATGGGCCTTCGCCTGCGCGATGGACGTCATCAGCGGAAACAAATGCTCCGCCCCGTCCGCCAGTTCGTCCATGCCGAAGAACGGATTGAACAGGCTGTAACCGAAATCCAAACGCGCCCCAAAATCCGCCGGCTGCGCCAGCACATCGCGGTCGTAGCGTTTCAAGCCTTTCGCCAGGTCCAGCACGTTCAGTTGATGGTAGTAAAAACTGATTGGCCGCAGGTCGAAGAAGTCCAGCGACATCGGGTGCGGCTTCTCCGCCGTGAAATGAACGTCCCGGCCCTCCAGCCCGTGCCGTTTCAAAAGCGCCTCGACCGATTCCGGCGACTCACCCGCAACGGCATACACAGTGTCCCCGCGTCTCGCCAACACCAACACGCCGCTTCCCTCCAATGCCAGCGCCGGCGCGCCGTTGCGCAGCGTGATGGTGCGGATGCCGAGCAGCTTGTCCCACGTAAGATCCGCGCGCAGCTTGCTCAGCAGCCGGTCGGCGTGCCCGGCGCTCTCGCAGCCGAACGTCACCACGCCCTCGCCGGGCCGCTCGACGCGCACCGTTGGCTCGATGCGCCCGTAGCCAATCAAGTCGGCTCCGCGTGCCGTCGCGAGTGCCGGGCCAAGCAGACCCAAAATCAGGAACGCCGTCAGGACGCGATTCATCGTAACTCTTATGCCGTCCCGTCCGGGTGTTTGTCCAGCAACCAAGTGGGCAAGTTAATCACGTGTTTTTACGGCGTGACTTGCGAGTTTTTCGGTTTGGGATTGCGGCCTTTGAAATTCGGATTGGGCGTTGGCAGCGCCGCGCCAACCGAATCGCGCCAGGCGTGCAGCCGCTCGCGAAGCCCGGCGGCGCGGTCGGGCATTTCCTTCGCGAGGTCATGCTGCTCGGAAGGATCGTCGCGCAGGTTATAGAGCTCCACATGATTGTCCTCGAAATACTCCAGCAGCTTCCAGTCGCGCGCCCGGATCGCGCTCACCGGCGTCGTCGTGTGGTAGTAATGCGGGTAGTGGAAGAACAGCGCGTCGCGGTTGAGCTTTGCCGCGGGATTTTTCAGGAGCAGGCCAAGGTCCAGACCATCCGTGGCGTCGGTCGCCGGCGGCAATCCCACGACACCGAGCAACGTCTGAAGCATGTCCGTGAGGATCACCGGCTCGTCGCAGACTGCGCCCCGCGGCGTCACACCCGGCCAGCGGATCAGCAGCGGCACGCGGACGCCGCCTTCGTAGAGCGAGCCTTTGCCCGAACGCAGCGGCGCATTGTCCGTCACCGGTATTTCGCGTCCGCACCGGGTGTCGTAACCGACGTAGCCGCCGTTATCGCTGGCGAAGATCACCACAGTGTTGCGGTCGAGGCCGCGCTGCTTCAGGTGATCGAGAACGCGGCCGACGTTCTCGTCGAGGTTCTTCGTCATCGCGGCGTAGATGCCGTGGCGGTGATGCATCCCGTCGCGAATCTTCGCGTCGAAATATTTAATGTCATCCACCTTTGCCTCGATCGGCGTGTGGACCGAGTGGTGGGCGAGGTAGAGGAAGAACGGTTTCCCGTCCGCATGGTCCATCACCTTCATCGCCTCGTCGGTAAGCCGGTCGGTGAGAAATTCGCCGGGCTTTCCAAACTCCAGGTGCGGCACATAGCGGAACTCCTTCCCGTAAAGTCCGCTGCCGCAGTAGGGCCACCAAAAAGTTTCCGGCGCGCCCCAGCCCGTGCCGCCGATGTTCACATCGAAGCCATGCGTCTCCGGGTAATGATCCCAACCGCCGAGATGCCACTTGCCGACCAGCGCCGTGAGATAGCCCGCGTCGTGCAGGCGTTTGGCGATGGTCGTCTCGCTGTGCGGCAAAGCATGAATGGCCTCCGCCTCGATCAACTTGCGGTTCTTAGCCCCGCCTTCAATCGCGCCCTCAGACCAGATCGTGTAATGCAGCCGTGCGGCGTGCTTGCCGGTCATCAACGTCGCGCGCGTCGGCGAACAGACCGACATCGCGCAGGCCTGGGTGAACCGGACCGACTCCGCGGCGAAACGGTCGAGACGCGGCGTCTCGTGCAGGTCCGCGCCGTAACAACCGAGGTCGGCCCAGCCGAGATCGTCGGCGAGAATGAACAGAATGTTGGGCGGGCGGTTGTTTTCGGCGGCAACCGTTGCGGCGAGCCCGATTCCCATGACCAGCCCGATCAACAAAACCGCGCTCCATGTTTCAATGAAACGCCCGAACCGGGGATGCACTTTTGCTGTATCGCTCATTGTGTTTTCTTCCATGCAATGCCATGCGCCGGCACCTTCACGCCATCCACCAAATCCGCCTCCGACTTCCCGTTGTAATACAGAACGCCGTCGGTCATCACCGTCCCGAACACCCCGTCCCCCTCGGCCGCGGGCAACGCCACGCCTTTTGCGCCAGGAACCAGCCGCTCCGGGTGAACCAGCACCTCCGCCACCACCGCACTCAACTCCGACGGTCCGCGGCTCGTCAGCGTCAACGTCGCGCCGCGACCGATGCGCCGGACACACGGCGCGGCCTGCGACCAGTCCATTTCCCATGCCAGCCGAACCCGCGCCGCCGGCGCCTGTTCGCAACCCTTCGAGAACATCTCGAACGCGCTGACCGCCATGCCGAGTTCGCGCGAGTCACCGCTTTGTCGCGGGAGGAAGGTTTTGATTTCAAGCGCAACCTCCGCGATGGGACGACCGGCGAGAAGCTCCTTCGCCACCGGGAAACGCCAGACCCGTGAACCGGTTTTGTCGAGCGTTCCAACGACGGTGCCATTGACCAGCACGCGATTTGGGCCGGGCAACGATTGCGGCAGCAAATTCGCGGTCAGAACCAGTGTGGCGTCCGCAGTCGGATCACAGGGCAGATAGCAACCCGCCTTCGCGCGCGTCCAACGCATTTTGGCGCCGGGCGTTTGGGAAACCATGCGGCCGGGTTCCACGCCATGCCAGTCGCCCCAGAGGAACCGTGCGTCGTTGTCGCCGATGGCGAGTTGGAAATGGCGCGGCGGCGGACCGGAAACCGCTGTCCGCATGAGCCGACAGTCTGGTGAAGGAATGGATACCAGCGTATCACGCAACGCATCACTCCCCTCCGGCGTACGCAACAACAGCCCATCCGCCGACGGCCGGGCCACCAGGATGCCGCCGCGAGCGACCCAGCGGCGAAGCGCTTCGATCTCCGCCGGCTCGGCATAAGGCGCCTCGGCCACCACCATGACCTTCGCGCGCCGGGCCAACGGCGTGGCGATCGTCGTACGGTCGAGCAGCTCGAAATCCACTGTGCCGCGCAACACCTGCGCCGCCATCAACGTCCGGTGGATGCAGGAGTCATCCAGTTCCCACGACGTCTTCGGCAGGAACAGCGCCGCGGGCACCACCGGTGTCCGTCGTTGAAGAAAGGGAAGGTATTGGCGAAACAACGCAAGGCTCGTTGGGTCCTGGAGGATGTTGCCGCTGTAGCAGAACAAATGCCCCGCCCCGGACGCGGTCGCATTGTAAATGCGCGCGACGTTGCCCTCCGCCGAAACGTGGCTCGCCGGCTCCACGCCGCAACCCAATCCGAACGCGCGCGCCGCCGACACCACCTCGCGAGTAATCGCAAAATTCGTAGCATAGTCACTGCCTTCATTGGTCACCCGCAGACGCACGAGGCAAGGCGCGGCGGCTTTTGCCTGCGCCGAGAAATCCGCGCCCAACACTGGTTCACCAGAGCCGCCGAGTGATTGATAGATCGGCGTCTTGGGGAAATGTTTCCGCACCGTCGCATCCCAGAAGCCGGAATAATCGGTCATGCACTGCACATACCAATTCACAAAATCCAGCCGCGCGCGGCGCGAGGGCGCTTTCGCCGGCAGCATCGGCGCGACAGCGTCAAACGACGCGTGCTCGGTGCCCCACGCACGGTTCAATGCCGCAATCGTGCCGTAGCGCCGCTGCATGCACCGCCGGAAGTCCGCCACCGCAAGCGGGTCGCCCGCCCACCAACCAGCGTGATTGTGGAACACCCCGGAAATCTTAAAAGCCCATCCGCTGTCCGGCCCGGACGGATAAAGCGTCTCGCCGTAAATTCCCGTCACGCCAAGCCGCACCAGTTCCACCACGCCGCGGTCGCGATATCGCTGCGCGAACGCCTTGATAAACCGATCCACCCAAAAGCGAAACTTCGGGTCCCACAGCGACTGGATTTTTGACCGCTCGCCATGCTCCAAACATACGTAAGGCACCGAGTGGTCCGATTCCCGAAACCACTTCGGCAGCGAATAGGCGGGGCCGCATACGAGTAACGGCGCCCATTTCAAGCCAGCGTGTTCCAGAATCTCCACCTGCCGGTCCCAATGACTCCAGTCCCACTTCCCCTCGCCCGCGTCCTCCACAGTCTGCCACGTCACGTAAGACTCGACACAGGTAAAGCCGAGCATCCGATACAACGCCGCCTGGGCCGGCGTCGCGTCGCAACCGAGATCGAGTTCCATGCCCGCGCCGATGTGCGCACGGAGCGCTTCCAGCTTGGCCGTGTCGAAACCGCCGGGCCGATAGTCGCTCGGCCGCGAAAACGCGACCTCGACACGCCGCACCGCCAGTCCGCGGCCCGCCAACCGGAAATCCCCCTGAAAGTTCTGGCCGTGGCCGAACCGGGCATGCGGCAGATGAATCACCGCGCGCTGCCAGCGGCCACTGCCAATCAGCAGAATCGAATCATCCGCCGAGGTGTAGAACGTGTTTTTCTCGCGCACAACCGGAGCCGCGTCGTATACCACCCGAGCGAACTGCGGGGCATCGTCGAAATACTCCACCGAGACGTAGGCGTCATAGTCACCCGGCGGCACGCGCGCCGCGTCCGCCTTCACGTAAAGGTAATGGGCTTTCTCGCCTTCGATCCGGCGGCAGGAACTGCCACCAACCTCGACCGCCCTGTTTTCGCCGTCGCCTCCCGATGGCACGTTCAGCCCGTGCTCTTCATTCGTGTTTCCCAACTGAATCGAGAGCGGTTCCGCAGCCGACACGCTGAGGACGGTCAGCCACATAAAGAAGAGCATTTTCATCATGATTGTTGTATTTGCGACAAGTTCGCTCTCGCCGCCGCGGCGCAGTCGAAGATTTCTTCGCGCGACAGGCCGGCTTCGGCATACATGGCAAAGATGTTGTCCGGGGGCGTTTCGGGTGGGATGGTATGCGAGGCGGCCAGGATGTAGCCGCCGCCGTCGGCAGTCATGCCGTCGAGCAATCGTCGCGTGGCCCGGCGGACCTCAGTGACGGTGCCGCGCGGAAGCAAGCCTTGGGTATCCACACCGCCCATGAACGCCAGCTTCGCTCCGAACTCGCGTTTCAATTCCAACGGGTCCATGCCGGGGCAACTGCACTGGATCGGGTTGAGCACGTCAAGGCCCATTTCCACCAGATCGGGAACGATCGGGCGCAACGCGCCGCAGCAGTGATAGGCCACCCACAAACGACGCCGCTTGCCCACGTCGAACACCCGTTGCAGGTGCGGCTTGATCATCTGCCGCCACGTGGACGGACTCATCATCAGCGACTGCTGGCTGGCGACATCATCGCCGGTCCAAAGCCAGTCCAGCGGGAAGCGACTGCAAGCCGCCTCGGCCAGATCAACCGCGAAATCGGCGCAGCGGCCGAACATCTCATCGGTCAGCAACGGCTCGGCCGCCATGTCCAGCAGCGTTTCCGACATCCCCCTCAGCCGCCAATACATCTCGAACACACAAGGCGACACGTCACACCCAATGAAGCAGCGGTCGGCTTCAGCCAACAAGGGATGCATTCGGGCCAAAAGCTCTTCACGGTGTTCGACCGGGAAACGATAGTCCCGCAACTGGCCGGCTTCCCAAGCGGCCAGAGGGAATTCCGCCACTTGGTTGTACGGTCCTTCCTTGACCCAGCGAATCCCCCAAAAGTCCGTATGCCCTTCGCCGTCATGTTTGTGGACGATCCCCTCCATGGCGTAGTTGTTGTTCACCCAAGTCATGCGCACGTCGTTCCCCATCACCCGATCCACAAACGACGCCGGCACCTCGAGCAAGCGCGCCAGCAGTTGCGTCGTCTGGGGATGAAACCACATGAAGATCGGGACGCGATCCGTGGGTTGCCTGCGTAGCGCGGCGTGGACACGCTCCTTGGAAGTCATGACTTTCGGGTCGGTTAACGCACTGGACTTTCCGCGCCAGCGGGAGTTCCGGAACCCAACCGCCGGAATGCTTCGCCGCAGGCACAGTAGTTTCGCTCCGACATGCCCATCACGCTGTATTCCTCGACGTAGCCGATGAACCCGCCCTTCTCCACCGCCAGCAAGTCGTAAAGCCGCCGCGCCTCGGCATGGATGTCCGCCGGCGTGCCGCTGATCGAAACGGTCTGGTAGCTGATCGGCATCATGAAACATTGCCGGCCCCGCAACCGCCGGCCCACCTCGGCCATGTCGTTCACATTCGGCTGCGAGATGTTCAGTACGTCCACGCCGACCTCCCGGAAATCCTCCATGATCGCCACGAACTCGCCGCAACAGTGATACCACGAGTGCAGGCCCAGTTCGTGCGCGAGCGCGCATTGCCGGGCGTAGCGCGGCTTGAACAGCTCCCGCCACAACCCCGGCGAGATCATCATGCCCGATTGCGTGCCCCAGTCGTCGGCGAAATGAATCCCGTGGAACCCGTGCCGTGCCGCCATCCGAATCAGGTCGCACTCGAACTCCACGATCCGGTCCATCAGTGCCGCGAACCCTTCCGGCTCCAGCAGGAAATCCTGCATCGCGTTTTCGAAACCGCGCAGGAACGTATAGACCGTGAAGCCGCTCAGGTCGAAGCTCGCCAGCCGGTAACGGTCGCCGCACGCCTCGAAAAACGCCGGTGCCGCCGACATCCGCTCCTCCTCGCGCAACGCCGGCACGCGCAGTTCCTCCCCTGTAGCGGCGGTCTCTGACCGCCGGCTGTTGTCGTCCCGGCTTCGGCGGTCGGAGACCGCCGCTACAGTGCGCGGCAGTTCGCGATAAACCGGCTCGACCGGATGGCCCATGGTGCCGTCGCCGCTTTTCACCAGCCGGTAGCCCCACTCGTTCAGCGACCAATCCCACGCGTTCACCGATCCATCGCCCGGCGCGCCGAGCGCGAGGTGATAGAGCATCACGTCGCCCTCGGTCTGGTCGCGGTTCCAAAACACCACCGGCACGCGGTCCGGCCGGCGAAATTCGATGGCGCGCCGCACGCGCTCCTGACGGTCAATCTTCATCGTCATGGTCCGCAGGCTACCATGATGTGCGCGCGCTGCGAAGAGGGATTGTGACCAACGCGTAACGACTTGCATCCGGGAACCAACTTGCTAGAATCGCCTTAACGGTCACGTGGAGGAAATCGTGAAATACAGAAGCGCCGGCTCCGGCCCTATCAAGACGTCGTGTAGTTTCTTTCTGCCCAAGCCCAATCGTTCACTCACCTTGTTCCTGTTGATTCAATTCCTCGTGCTTACAGGCGGCGCTGGTATCCAGGCGATGGCCGACACGACTGCGCTGACAATGGTCTCGGCGGTCTCGCGCAAGGTCCACGGTTCCGCGGGCACGTTCGACCTGCCACTGAATCTTGGTCCGGCGAACAACGCTACCGTCGAACCCCGAAGCGGCGGACCCTCCACCCTCCTGTTCACTTTCAGCGACAACATCACCACGGTGGACGGCACGCTCGGTTCAACCAATTTCACCGTCACCAACGCCACCTTCAGCGATGCCGCCATCGCCAGCAACACGTTAACGCTCAACCTGACCGCTGTTACCGACAGTTCGTTGGTGCTGGTGACCCTCAACGGAATCACCGACCTGGCGGACAATCCGCTGACGGGAACCAATAACGTGGCCATTCGCGCCATCGGCGGCGATGTCAACCAAAGCGGCACCGTCAACGCGGTGGACCTGCAGGCGATCAAGAACCAGTTGCTGCAACCCGTCACCTCCGCCAACTTTCTTTGCGATATCAACTGCAGCGGCATCATCAATGCCGTGGACTTACAGCAAGTGAAAAACAACCTCCTGCACCAGCTCAAATCACTCCCCGTGGTCATGACCCTGGCACTGGACCGGTCTGGGTCGATGATGGGCAACGGCGGCGCAACCGCGGTGCCGGCGGCGGTCGATGCCTTCATCAGTTTCTTCGATGACAGCACGGATCAGGTGGCGCAAGTCAGTTTCACCACCGTGGGAACAGTGGACGTCCCGATGCAACAACCGTTCAAGAGCGCCGTCACCAACGCCGCCCATTCGCTGGTCTTCGCCGGCGCCACCTACGCGGACGACGCGCTCCAGTTAGCCGTGGCGCAGAACCAAAGCGCCAGCATCCCCGCCAGCCAGAGCGTTGCCAAAGCCGTGGTCTTTTTTACCGACGGCTATCCCAACATCTTCCAATACACGTGGCAGACCAACAAAACCTACAACCTCGGCGGCTTTGATCCTCCCGCCCCCGCTTATGCGGTTTTCAATCCTACGAACGGCGTCATGCTTACCGATACCAAAGGCTACAACTACTGGCCGCAGGGAGGCGAGACCGTCCCCGCCTTTTTTAACGCTGGCATGACCACTTTCCTTTCCGTGGACGGCACTACCAAAGCCGTCAGCCCCACCAATGTCTCTGTGGAAGCCCAACTGCGCGCCGTCGTCACCGCCGACGCCGTTCGCAGCAAGACCAATTTCATCTATTGCGTTTGCATCCCCTATGGCAACGGCGATCCCGCGCAAACCGCCTTCCTACAGATCATCGCCAACGATCCCGCGCTGCTGGTCAACACCAACCTTCCCGCGCCTTACATCACCAGCCAGCACACCAACCTCGCCAGTTACTTCAATCCCAGCCAACCCGCGGGGGAAGCGGTGATCGCCCCCACCGCCGCCGATGTGAAGCAAATGCTTCAACTCATCGTCGCAAGGATACTCTCCCAGTAAGCGGAACGACATGAGGCCGCGCATCACCCAAACCTTTGTCGTCGTCATCGTCATGGCATGTGCCTGCATGATGCGCACACACGCGGCGGAAGCTCTACCCACCAACGTCGAGATTGATGTTTCGTTCGTATCGTTTGAACTGAAGGACATCGAAATAATCGCTAGAGAGACCGTCGGCGCCGCGCCGACGCAGGCTCAGATTCGGAAAGCCTGGATGGCAGGCAAGGGCAAACTCCTCGCCACCAACAAGGTCATTGGCCGGTCCGGCGAGAAGATCAAGACCGAAGGCGTCCTGGAGAAAATTTATCCCACGGAATATCAACCGCCAATGGGCGGCGATGGGGCTACCGTTCCCAGCTACTACTATGACCCACACCCGACGCCCGGCGGCTTCACAACCCGGATTATCGGCTGCGTCGTAAGCCTCGTACCGGTAATTGACGAGGCACAAACCTGCATCAACCTGATGATGACTCCTGAGTTGACCAAGTTCCTCGGCTGGAATCGCGTCGAGGTGGGACAGGACGAAGGCCAGAAGAAAGTGACTGCTTGGTTCCTGCAACCGGACGTCCAAGCCCAGAAAGTAACCACCAATCTGATTCTGCCGATAGGCGAAACCATCGTTACCGGCGGTCTGCCAGACTCCACCGCCAAAGAACTAACCTATCTCTTCATTACCGCCCGCAAAGGCGGGCTATCCCGATGACCCGATTATTTTGATGATGCGTCACAAAAGAAAAACACTGCCATGAAAACACACAGCATCCGATTCCTCATCTTCGCGATATCGCTGTCACTCGCGCTCGTGGCGCACGCGCAGGAGCCCGGTAAAAAAGCCGCCGAGGCAAAGCCCGAAGAGATCATCCCACGCGCGAGCGATCCAGACTGCAACGTCGAGATTGACGTCTCGTTCGTGACCTTTGACTTGAAGGAGATCGAGGAAATCGCGCGCAATTCCCCAACCGCCGCGCCGACCCAGGAACAGATTTTGAAGGCGTGGGCGGCCGGCAAAGGGCGGCTTCTGGGCACCAGCAAGGTCATCACCATTCCCGGCCAGCAAACCAAAAACGAGGGCATCGTAGAAAAAATCTATCCCACCGAGTATGAACCGCCGAGAACTCAAAATGAAAAACACGTCCCCACAACCAAGGAGGATTGGGTGCCGCAACCGACGCCCGGCGGTTTCCAGACCCGCAACATCGGTTTCACCGTGAACGCGACGCCCCAAATCAGCGACGACCGCAAGACCATCTCCATTACCATGATCCCGGAATTCGCGGAACTCACCCAATGGAGCAACATCGAGGCGGGCCAGGATGAGGGCAAGAAAACGTCAAAAGTGTGGATGGCACAACCGGACTTCTATGTGCGCCGAGCCACGACGAGCATCATCGTCCCGATGAACGGAACCGTGGTCTCAGGCGGCATGCCGGACTCCACCGGCAAGCTGGTCACCTACGTCTTCGTCACCGCGCATGTTGCCCAATCAGCGCGGAAGAAGTAGCCGCGTCGCAAAATAACGCGGCTGCGATGCTCAGAGCTTGAAGTTGCCGCGGTCGCGAATCTCCTTGGCCTTTTCCTTGAGCGAGAGAAGTTCGTCCGCATCCAGGTAGGTCTCGAACTTGCTCATGATGACGGGATAATTGGTCTTGAGGTAGTCGGCCATGGCATCGGCCTTGCCGTCGAAAAGTTGCTTGTCCGTGGTCTTGTAGCCGGCAAAAACCTGTTGAACGCCCAGGATGCCCTGGTTGACCTCGGAGTACTGAGCCTCCGTCGCGAAAATCTCGACGCCCTTCAGCTCCACCGTGTCGAGTTCCAGCTTCTTGATCCAGAGCTTCTCGCTCGAGAGCGGCTCGCGCATCTCAAACGAAATCCAGCCGGTGATGGTCATCTTGAAGTCGCGCTCGGCCACGGTGATGTTCGGGCCGGCTGTGGGCACGGGCGCGGCACCGAAGGCGGAACGTTTCCGCATCATCGCCTGCTGCGCTGCTGCCTGCTGCGAAGCCACCGGGACGGAACCATCGCTGGGCGCGGCATAGACGGGGTAGCGCCACGTGTCGCCGAGCTTGACCTCGGCGGTGATGAAGATTTGCGGGTAGAGCGTGACGGTCGCGCCCTTCTTCTCGGAATAGGTGATTTCATCCAGCGCCGGGAACGGACCGCTGGCGGTGAAACCCTTCTTGATCAGGATTTTGTCCAAATCCACGCCCATGGAGGCGGAGAAGCCCTTGGCGACCTTGGAGTAGAGCTTCATCTTGAGGGTGTTCTCGTCGTGCCGGTAATACGGATCCACCACGGCGATGTTGATGGGCACGGATTTGCCCTGCTGCACCTTCGGCTCGTAGCTGTAGGCGTATCTGTCGCCCCAGGGCGAGGTCGGAAGCGGCGCGGCCGCGACCGGTGCCTGCGCCGTGACACAACCATAAAACGCGACGCTGCCTGAAATCAGGGCCAGCACGGCCGCGATCTTCAAGGTCAGCCGCAAATGCGAGTGGTTCTGTTGGTTGGCCGCGGAATGCGCGCCGCCCACTGCCGTTGTTTTCGTCGTCATTGTTCGTCCCTCAAATATTCGATGCCGCCTCTACATGGATGCTCGGAATGAAAGCCCTCAGGCGTTAAGCCTGAGAACACATATTGCACAGCGAACGGGAAGGCGCAAGTGGAAACGGGCCCGGCGCGGCTCTCAGCAGGCCGGTGCGGCACAGAAAAATGAAACGCGTTCACGCGAAGCGTGACGAGTCTGTAAACACGTTTGATGTGCCGGCAAAACGGCGACCGCGTTCGGAGAACGCGGTCCACCACAATGTGGCAGTACAGTCCCGTAGCGGCGTCACCCTGTGACGCGACAGCCCTACAGCGTCCAGCCTTCGCGATACTGGCGGCTGACGGCGGCGTTGGCCTCCTTGTCGTTGGTCACTTCCATTTTCTCGCCGTCCCATAGGAGGCGGCGGTTGGGGAAACGCACGGCGAGGTTGCCCATCAGTACCATCTCGGACAGCGGGCCGGAGAAGTCGAAGTTCGAGCACGCAGGTTTGCCGTCCTTGCAGGCGCGGATCCAATCCTTCTCGTGCCCCTGCTCCCCACCGGGAACGCGCTCCAACGTCTTCTCCGGGCGTTTGAACGCCTTCATCTTCGCGTCCGGGATGAGGCGCGGGCTCTTGCCGTAACAGCCGGCGACCAGTTTGCCCTTGTCGCCAATGAACAGCACGCCGCCGTCGGAGTCGCCCATCTGGCGGCCTTCCTCCAGCTCCGGTGGCCGTGGGGGCATCATGCCGCCATCCCACCAGGTGAGGTTCACCGCCGGCATGGTGTCGCGTTTGGGGAACGCGTAGCGCACGATGGTCGAACGCGGGAAGTTTTCGTTCTTCGGCTCGACGACTTTCCAAAGGTCGCGCCAGTAGGTGGAGATGCAGCCCTCGACGCTGGTCGGATACTTCAGTTTCATGGACCAGAAGACGCAATCGAGGATGTGGCAGCCAAGATCGCCGAGGGAGCCGGTGCCAAAGTCGCACCACGCGCGCCAGTTGCCGGGATGATAGGCATGATTAAACGGGCGGAACGGCGCCGGGCCGATCCATTTGTCCCAATCCATGCCCGGCGGCACGGGCTCCGTCTCGGGCCGGCCCACCTCGATGCCTTGCGGCCAAACCGGACGGTTGGTCCAGGCGTGAATCTCGCGCACGTTGCCGATGGCGCCGGCCCAAAGCCATTCGCAAACCATCCGCGCGCCCTCGCCGGAGCGGCCCTGGTTGCCCATCTGTGTGATGACCTTGTATTTGCGCGCGGCCTCGGTCAGGGCGCGCGCTTCGTTGACCGAGTGGGCCAGCGGCTTCTGAACATAAACGTGTTTGCCGGCCTTCATGCAGGCCATCGCGACCACAGCGTGGTTGTGGTCGGGCGTGGCAATGACCACCGCCTCGATGTCCTTCTGCTTGTCGAGCATCTCGTGGAAGTCCATGTAAACTTTCGCGTCGGGATGCGCCTTGAACGTCTTGCCAGCGTAGTTCGGATCAATGTCGCAGAGCGCGACGATGTTATTCTCCTCGGCGCAGCGCTTGATGTTGTTGCCGCCCATGCCGCCGACGCCGACGCCAGCGATGTTGAGCTTGCGGCTCGGCGGCGTCTGGCCGTTGAGGCCAAGCACGTAGCCCGGCAGGACCTGGAAAGCCGCCGTGGCAACGGCCGCGCGGCGGAGAAAATGTCGGCGGGAAAGAGTGGGAGCGGGTTGGTTCATGTTTGAGTTTTCCTTTTCGATGGCGGCCAGTGTAACCACAGCAACGGTTGAACGACACAATTTTTTTGTGTTTTTGTCCGGGCAAGTTCCAGCGCGCCATGCTTGGTAGTTGATAAAGGCAGTCAGCGTGTCTGAACACCCCACGTCGCACGAAACTCAAGCAAACCGTAGCCGCCGACGTAAGGAGGCGGTGCCACTGGACGGTGGCAGGCCCGGCATGACCGCGCCGTGTCGTCACCTCATGCGCCGCGCTACAACAATCCACTTACTCCGCCTATCCATGAACCTCTCGATGCAGACAAGCCGCGAGGTGGATCGCGACCTCCGGGCGATAGCTATTGAGAAGCGAAAGCAGTGTGTTTGAGTCGGGTTTTCAGCTCTCCCCACACGGCCTTTTCTCTTGCCTGCCACCATCGCGCCCGGAGGTCGCGATCCACCCGAACGACTAAAGCGGCAGGCGTCTGCCGCATTCCAAAACGCTGCCGCGTTGGAGACGGCCCCTCGCAATGGATCTGTTTATTGGGCGGGAGCTGCGGACGTAATCTGGTGCATGCTGTCCCCCTCGGGATTAACTGGCAAAACAGATAAAGCAGGGAGCGTGCGTATCAGGTCAATCTCGGTTTTGAAAGACGAAGCGACATGCTGAACCACCACGCCGTCGGCATTAAACTTGATGATCAGATGCACGGGGGCAATACGGTCATCCTCGATGAAGATCGAGGGCTCATCCTCAGTCTCCGGAATGCTGCCGACAGACATAACGGTCCCCGCAGGAATAATCGGGGAGTCCTTGATGATCGTTTGATAAGCGCCCCAGATCTTCCATCTGCCCTCCACACGCGTGATAGCCAAATAAGCCACGCCGTTTGACAACGACACAACATGCCTGGAGACGCGCGGCATGGCGGCATCAGGGATATTCTCCAGAACCACATTAAAAGGTTCCCCGGATTGGGCTCGATCGGTAAGGCTGCCAGAAATATCCCTTTCATCGTCTATGAACTCCTCCTCCTCGCTTAAACTGAGGCACCAACTCCATTGTTGTTGTGGTGGATGACGAGTGGGATAAAGTGCCTCTACAAGTGTGAAAACCGCCCCGAACGCCACAACGATAAGCGCCAAATAGATCCAGTCAACTCGATCCATCGTGGGCCCAAGAAACGATGGGGACACCCACGAGATCGCAGGCGCCAAAGTGAAAGAGTATTGAGTGATGGAACCGTGCAGCGGGCCAGCCCAAGACTCCAACACTCCATCACTCCAATACTCCATCCATCGTCCCGGTTGTTCAGAGCAGCGGTTTGCCGTCGAGTTCGCCGGTGAGGCTCTGGAGGAACTTGACGATCAGTTCGGCCTCGTTGTCAGGAATGTCGTGGCCGATTTGATGCTTGCCCATAAGTTGGACGACCTTCTTCAAATCGCTGGTGGAGCCGTCGTGGAGGTAGGGGTAACTGAGGGCAATGTTGCGGAGCGTGGGCACCTTGAACTTGTGCCGGTCGCCTTCGTTCTTGGTGACGCTGAAACGGCCATCGTCGGCGGGCGTGGGTTGTCCGCGCGCGGCGAAGTAGTCGCTGTAGAGACCGAGCTTCTCGAAGGACTTGCCGCCGAGGGCCTGGCCGACGTGGCATTTGCAGCAGCCTTCGTTGGTGAAAATGCGATAGCCGGCTTTTTCCTCCGCGGTAAGCGCGTCGGTCTGGCCGCGCAGGAACCGGTCGAAGCGGGAGTTGACGGTGACGAGCGTCTTCTCGAACGTGGCGATGGCGTCGGTGACGGTTTCCTTGGTGATGCCTTCGGGATAGAGCTTGGCGAAGGCGGCAGCGTATGCGGGGTCGGCCTTCAACTTGCCGGGAACTTCGTCCCAGTTGCCGCCCATCTCGACCGGGTTCGCGACAGGGCCGGCGGCCTGCGCCTGAAGGTCGGCGGCGCGACCGTCCCAGAACTGAACAAAGGCAAGGGAGGCATTGAAGACGGTGGGCGCGTTGATGCCACCCTTCTGGCCGCGGATGCCAGTGGAATATTGGGCTTGGTCGGTGCCGCCCTTTTTCAAATCGTGGCAGGAGGCGCAGGAGAGCGTGTTGTCACCGGAGAGACGCGTGTCGTGATAGAGCTTGCGGCCGAGGGCGACCTTATCGGGGTTCAAACCTCTCGGCTCGGCGAGCGGGAGGACCGGGTTGGCGTAGATCGGATCGCTGGCGTCGGCCGCGCCGTTGGCCTTGGCGCGAGCGCTGCGGATCCACATGAGTAACGCCTTTTTCTCATCGCTGCCCAAACCGCTACCCCAGTGCATCAATCGGTAATTGCCCGGCGGCATCGAATCGCTTTCCATCGCGTATTGGATTTTCGCCAGCACCGCCTCCGACGCGGGTGCCGGGCCGAAACATTCGCGCGGCATGTTCAGCCGCTCCGTGCCGCGGCGGATGTCGTCGGCGATGAGGGACGAGGCGAACGGCAACTTCGCATAGAATGGCAGAGCCGCGTTTTCCGAATGGCAGTCCATGCATTTCATTTCGAAAAGCAGGACCGCGTTCTCTTGCACCGGGTCCAGGGCGATCGTGCTCACCGCGCCGTGCGGCTTGCGGGCGCGGAAAAGATTAGAAACGGGAAACGCCAATACAACGGCGAGCACCAGAACAATCCAAAGCAGTTTTTTCATGTGCGTCCTCTTGTGATTCTTCAGCGGTTTACCTCCACGGCAACCTTAGATTTCAGTATAATAGCTCATCCAGCCTCTCGGAGCAAGCGCACCCAAACCGCGCCGGTGAGATTTTCCTCTTTGACGACAGCGGGAAGTTTCCGCAATATCGCGCCATGAATCTTGACCATGTCTATGCCAAGTTGCAGGAACACTCGGACCAAACCCTTTGCTTGCTCGTGTTGGACGGCGTCGGCGACATCGCCGTCGAAGCCACCGGCTGGAAGACGCCGCTGGAGGCCGCGCGCACGCCCAACCTCGACGCGCTGGCCAAACGCAGCGCGTTGGGCCGGCTTATTCCCGTCGCCCAAGGCATCACGCCCGGCAGCGGGCCGGGCCACCTCGGTTTGTTCGGTTATGATCCGCTGGAGTATGAAGTCGGCCGCGGCGTGATCGAGGCGCTCGGCCTCGGCATGGATCTCAAGCACGGGGACATTTGCGCCCGGGCGAACTTCTGCACGCTCGACGAGAAAGGCATTGTCACCGACCGCCGCGCAGGGCGCGTCGCCACGGAAATCACCGAGGAGCAATGCGCGTTGCTCGGCGGCAAGATCAAGAAGATCGGCGACACGCAGGTCATCATCAAGGCCGGCAAAGGGCACCGTTTCGTCGTCGTGTTCCGTGGCAAGGGTCTCGAAGGCCCGCTCACCGACACCGATCCCGGCCACGAAGGCATGGGCATCGCCACCGCCAAGCCCGCGGGCAATACCCCCGGCCAGAAGAAGGTGGCGAAACTGGTCGCGGAGTTTTACAAGCAGGCGTTGCCGTTGCTCAAGGGCCGCAAGCCGGCCAACGGGTTTCTCATGCGCGGCATTGCCCATCAGCCGGCCATCCCGACGTTTGAGGAACGTTACGCGCTCAAGGCCGCGTGCATCGCCATCTACCCGATGTATAAGGGCCTCGCGCAGCTCGTCGGCATGAAGAAAATCGAGGGCGCGCACGACATCAAGGAAGAGTTCAACCTCGCCGTGAAGGCCAAGGGCGAGTTCAACTACGTCTTCGTCCACTACAAGCCGACGGACGCCTCCGGCGAGGACGGCAACTTTGCCGCGAAGGTCAAGGCGATCGAGGAACTCGACGCCGCGTTGCCGGTGCTGCTCGCAGCGAAGTTCGACGTGCTCGCGGTGACGGGCGACCATTCGACGCCCTGCCCCGTCAAAGGCCACTCGTGGCATCCGCAACCGGTGCTGATCCACAGCGCCATCAGCGGCAGCGACGGCTTGGAGCGGCTCACGGAGCGATGCGCCAACAGCGGCTCGCTCGGCATCATGGAGGCGAAATACTTGATCCGCCACATGCAGGCCAACGGGCGCATGTTCGCGAAGTTTGGGGCGTAAACTTCCCTCTCAATAATCCACGACGCGGCAGAGAAGCGGGCTGCGGCCTAGCGCGGCAGGTTTTTGCGTTTGTGCGCGTAGGCGTCGCCTAGTTTTTCGAGCGAGTCGAGATCAAGGACCTTTTCCACGAACGGGAACAGGGTCTGTTCCTCGTAGCGGAAGTGTTCGCGGGACATGACCATAGCCGCTTGCAAAAGACGCCGGGCATGCGCGGGGTCGTTGCCGTCCTGGACTTCTTTCATGCGGCTGTCCATTTCCCGGTGATCCGAGAAAAGCCGGCCGAGCTGGCTCTTTTCTTTCAGCAAATGATCCAAAGGCCCGTAGGCCAGGTCTTGTTCCGTCTCGCCGTGGGCATGCAACAACGTTTCCAGCAGACCGGCGAGCGCCTTGAGCTCGGCGGATGTTTCCAAAGTGGGAAGCGCGTGTTCGATTTGGTCGAACATGGCGCAGAAGACGGCGTGCTCTGTCGTCAAGATGTCCGTAATTTTCATGCGCTATACTACAACAGCGCGCCCAAAACTCAAATCGGCCGGATGCTACCGCGCCCGCCACTTGCGTTTGGGCGGTGGTTGCGATACAACCTCTGGCGACATTGCACAACGCAACCGCCGCCACTCACATGAAAACCATTCGAACTTGTTTCCCGGCTCGCCGCCCGTTTCATTTCCTCGCGCTCCTGCTGGCGGCGCTGTGCTTTGCTTCAACCCCCGCCTGGACCGCCGGGCCGCCGCAAAAAATCGCGCCGGTCTTGCAGCCGTTCGTGGACAACAGCGTCCTCGCCGGCGCCGTGACGCTCGTGGCGGACAAGGACAAGGTGCTCGACCTCGAAGCGGTCGGCTGGGCGGACATCGCGGCAAAAAAGAAGATGCGGCCCGATTGCATCTTCTGGATTGCGTCGCAGTCCAAGCCGATCACCGCCGCCGCGCTGATGATGCTGGTGGACGAGGGCGAGGTGAACTTGAGCGACCCGGTGGAAGATTACCTGCCGGAGTTCAAGGACCAGTGGCTGGTGGCGGAGCAGGACAAGGAGCACATGCTGCTAAAAAAACCGGGGCACCCGATCACAGTCAAAAACATCCTCAGCCACACCAGCGGCCTGCCGTTCAAATCCGCGTTGGAGCAGCCGACGCTCGACATCTTTCCGCTCGCGGTGCGCGTGGGCAGTTACGCGATGACGCCGCTGGTGTTTGACCCGGACACGAAATACCAATACTCCAACGCCGGCATCAACACCGCCGGCCGGATCATCGAGGTCGTCACCGGCATGAAGTATGAAACGTTCCTCGACCAGCGCCTGTTCAAGCCGCTCGGCATGAAGGACACAACATTCTGGCCCAGCAAGATTCAACTCCGGCGGCTCGCGAAAGCCTACAAGCCCGCCAAGGACGGTTTGGAGGAATGTCCAATCGCGCAGCTCAAGTATCCGCTCAACGACCCCGTGCGCCAGCCGATGCCGGCGGGCGGGTTGTTCTCGACCGCGAACGATCTCTTCCTCTTCTACCGCATGCTGGCCAACGACGGCGCATACGGCGGCAAGCGCATTCTTTCGGAGCAGGCTGTGCAGCAGATGACCTCGAAGCAAACCGGCGACCTACCGACGCCGTATGGTTTTGCCCTGTCCGTGGGTGGCGGCAAGTTCGGCCACGGCGGCGCTTACGGCACCAATTCGAGCTACGACCGCGAGCACAACCTCATCACGATCTTTTTGGTGCAGCACGCCGGCTGGGCGAAGAACGGGAAGGAAATTCTGCCAACGTTCCAAAAGGCCGCGACGGCGGCGTTCGCAAAATAATTGGGAAGCGCCGGAGGCGCGGCAGATCGTAGCCTGCCGCGCGAGCCGCGTTCGCGTCATTGGCTCTTGGATATTACTCCTGGACGCGCATCGGGCCGTGAACCGGTGAGGAGGAGCCTGACCAGAGGTGGATCGCGTTCTCCGAACGCGATGGCCACAGGCAAGAGAAAGAGGCCGCGCGCGGAAAGTGGCAAACTCGACTCATGCACCCCGCTTTCGCTTCACAACCGCCATCGCGTTCGGAGAACGCGATCCACCCGTTGTTTTGCCTGTATCCGGTTGAAACCCCGGCAGAGTCCCGTAAAGGACGACTGAACGATTTGGGAAACAGCGCACGGACAGCGCGACAAATACCCGATGGCCAATGTCGGATTCGCGGAAACTGGAGCGCTTGGCTTTTGGAGATTAACCGACGGGTCCAAACGCTTCGATGCGGTCGCGAATCCTCAGCAGCCGCTCGAAATCGGCGGCGGGCGGCGTGGTGTCTGAAATTCCCAGAATCAAATGGTCGCCGCGGCCGACCTGCCGGAAGAAATCATCGAGGAAATCCTGAAAATCGGCATCGGGCATTGAGCTTTTCAGCAGCGCCACCGACGGGACGCCGCCCATGATGGTGATGCGCCCGTCAAACTCGCGGCGGATGTCGCCGAGTGACAGTTTGGTCATGGGGTGCGGGCAAACCGAATCGGCGATGTCGAAGCCCGATGCCAGATAGTGCGGCAACAGGCCCAGATTTTCCCCGTCGGTGTGGGTCAGCAGAAACTTGCCGCGTGGGTGCAGCATCGCCCCGAACTCGGCCAGCCCCGGCGTGATGTGTTCGGCAAAGAAGCGCGGGTGCTGGATGGTGGAATGATAATTGGCGCCCAGCATGAACACCTCGGCGGGCGCTTGCGCAGCGACCGCATACATTTGCCGCCAGTATTGCCCGATGCACTCAGCCAGATGCTCCAGCGCTTCGGGCCGGTCGGCCATCTCGTAGAAGAAAACGTCCATTGGCATCAGCTCGCGTTGGATCAAATGCATCGGCGACGCGGCGCTGCTCAGAAACGCCGTGGCAAATCCCCGGTCGCCGATCTTTTGCGCGAACGCGGCGTAGCCTGCGTAGTTCGGCTCCACGCGGGCGTGGCTGAAAAGATGGCACAGCGGCTCGTAATCCTGCGGGCCGCTGAAGGCGTAGCGCTCCACGTGCGTGATGGTGATGCCACCGGCGCGCATTGCCTCGTCGTAAACCGTCACGGTGGTCAGGTTGCCCGCGGGCGTGTGATACTCGACGATCTGGCGGTCGCCCTCCTGCGTCATCTTCCATTCGACGCCCTCGAACACAGTGCGAATCGGCATGAAGTGCAGGTTGTAGATGCCCAGGGCGCGGTGAATCTCATCCTCGGCCGAGCGCAGGTCTTTGAAATCGGGGATCACCGCGTGATAGCCGAAGCCCAGGTCGTCCACCATCTCCATCAGCGAGGCATTCGCGTAACGGGCCGGCAATGTCCCCGCGCGTTGGTTCGCCCGATACCACAAGTCGAGGCGCGGCACCCATGGAATCCGGTCCACCGGCTGGCCTCGGAGCACCGCAAGCATGTGTTGTTTGTGAGTCATGGGCGTGGTTCCGATGCTAGTGTGGTGTCACAGAGTTTTCGTTCCAGTCGAACCACCAACGGACTTGGAAGTCCGTTCTACGGTTTAGCGCCAGCGCGCAACCCAAGTAGAACGGACTTCCAAGTCCGTTTCAATCGTAAAGAAGCGTTAGGAGTAATGGGTCGGTCTTGTGGGAGGGACCCCAAGGTGGGGCGAGACTCCGTCGAGCCTGCATTGGGAAAGCGGAGGCTCGACGGAGTCTCGCCCCACCTTTAACTGACCCATTACCGTTACGGACAACGTTGCACTGGCTGCGAAGTGGCGCGGGCCACCGCCTTGAGATTCGCCAGTGGCGTGGTCAACGGGATGGCGCATTCGGGGCCGACGACGTCCATGCCGGCGGCCACGGCGTTCGCGGCTTGGGCGGCCACTTCATCGGGCGCGCCGCGCAAGAGGAGATAGTTGCTCACGCCGCCCATCAGCGCCAGATTCGCCCCGGCCGTGGCGCGCTCCTGTTCCGGCGGGCCGCTCTTGGTGTCCCAGTGAAAACAGGCGACTCCGGTGCGCGCGATCATGCCGACGCGGTCCAGGGTATTGCCGCAAATGTGCAGGATCAGCGGAACTTCGATTTCTTCGGCCAGCCGTTGATGAAGCGACATCACGAAGGTTTCATACGTCTCCGGGCTGCACAAGTCGCGGGTCACGTGGTCGGCCAGCAGAATGCAATCCGCACCCGCCTCGATCTGGGCTTGCGCGAACTGGATCGTCACCGGCAGCAGCCGATCGAGAATGCGGCGGGTCTTGTCCGGGTCGTCGAGCGTGCCCATCAGGAAGTTCTCGATGCCGAAGTAGTGGTAGCTCTGGGTCCAACTGCCGAAGACCTTGCCGCAGACGGCGGCATCATCGCCGAGCCGTTTCTTCAACAACCCGATGGCCTGCAGCGGCACGGCGCAGCCGGGCCGTTCGAGCAAATCGTGCGGGATGCGGATGTCGTCGAAGTCGCCGAAGATGGGCGGGCCGCTTTCCGGCATCAAGGTGGGGTTGCCCCATTTGACGTCGCAGCCCATCGCCGCCGCCTCATGGCAAACGGAAAAGAGCGGCATGACCACGTCGAAACCCAACTCCGTGTGTCCCGTCATCGCCAGCGCGGCCATTTTCTCCGCATTGAGATGCGCGTCCGGGAACTGCGCGCCCGTCAGGTCCATCAAGTCCCGGCAGGCAATCGAAGTGCCGGTGCCAAACACGGGTTGGCCCGGAGCGTTCTTCCGCATGATGGCGTCCAGAAATCGTTGTCGGTTCGTGATCATTCGAGCCGTCGGCATTTCCACAAGGTCCTTGTCCGGTCAACTGCCGGGTGAGCAAATGCCCGCCCGGCATTTGAGTCAAGGCGCAAGTAATGGCGCGGTCGTGAGAATCCCAGTTCAAAAGGCAGGATGAACAGGATGCAGCCGCCGACGTGAGTCGGTGGCAGTCTTGTTCAAAGGACAGGATGAACAGGATGAGGAGTCACGGAGCGTGGAGTGTCGGAAACCACACCATCCTGTGAATCCTGTAAATCCCGTCAAAAGCTTCTTTAGCGTCTGAAATGTTGTTATCCCTCTACAGCATCTCCTGATGCTTGGGACCGACCGTTTCCTTCACCACTTTCGCAAACGGTTTCGCCGTCATGGCTTCGTCTTCAAGTGCTCTTCCACGATTTCCTTGACGTAGCCGGGAATGTTCTTCTGAAGCTGTAGCGTCCGCTGTTTGAGCTTCTCGTAAACCTCGACCTCCTTCTCTGTCCACATGATGTCGGCACGGCGAATCTGGCGCATGGCGATGTGCGTGTAATTGTCGGGGAAGGCCCAGTAGCATGAGCGGCAAATGTCGGGCTTCTTGAGTTCCAGCCAGTTCACGCAATGCTCGCACGACCATGATTTCGCCCGATTGGCCGAAGCGCACACCAACATGAAATTCTTGGGATTTGGCTTTCGAGTTTGAGAATCACCAGCTACCTGAAAAGGAACACGGTGATCTATTTGCAAATCTCGCTCCGGAAACGGTTGCATATAGATTGCACAGCGGGCTCCTTGCGTGAGAATGAGCTTTTGTTTCAGTTGCTTCCCAAGAGCGCTACGTCCGAGAAGTTGATCCATTCTGGTTTTAGCCGGGTCGCCGAAGCTGTAGCGCGCGATAGGCCGACCTTGCTTCCCCGGAGTGCTGACTTTTTTGATTGGAATGCCGAGATCCTTAACGTCTTGCACCGCACGTGGAGGGTGATCGTATTTATACTTGTCGCGCAGCACCTCAGACGTGACTGACCCGTGTCTGAGGATGTGCATGATGACTGTCTTCGCACGCTTGGCGGTTACTGCTTTGCAGAGCTTCACGAAGCCTGCCGGCAACTTGGGAACACTCAATGTTTGGCCTCCAAAAGCACCATCTGCTCAACGGCGCGATGTCGGTAGCGACGAGGCAAGCGCAAACATTCAGCGAGTGCGGGTGACAGGTAGAGTGATTCGACCGTCACTTCAGTGCGGCCCAGCAGCGTGGCTTGTGACGAACGCCCAGCCTCCAGCTCGATCAGATGGAGCCGCAGATTCTCCGGCAGCTTTCGACCGTGGACTTTGTCGCCGGTCCGCCCGTCGTAACTGACCATGTATTTAATGTCGCGGTGATTGAGCATTTCCAACGTTTCGACAAATTCCTCGAAGAGGACCGCCTTCAGATATCGTGGGTCGCGCTCGCCGCAGACGCCCTGGTAGGGCGGGTCCATGTAGATGAGGTCACTAGCCGTCGCTTCCGCGACAACTTTCTTGTAATCGAGCGAACAACACTCCGTCTTGCCTCTCAGCAAATAGGAAGCACCGAGGATGTGGTCGCGCATGGTTTCGGGCAGCGCGCCCATGCGACGATTATCGGGACTCTGGTTGAACTCCCCGTTGGCGTTGTAGCGCACGGAAGCTTTCACGCATCGAGCGAGAAGGTAGAGCAGGCAGTCCGGCCTGCCGGTAGCGTTGAACTCGTCGCGGATTTCGTCGTAGTAGCTTCGACGGTCGCCGTGCTGCGCCTGCCAGAGCGATTCATATTGGCGGGCCAGCTTTTCGGGCGAGTTGATGATGGCGCGCCACAAGTCCATCAGCGGCTTGTTCAGGTCGTTGATGACGTAACGGCAAGCCAATCTACGTGCGGCGGCTGCCAGCGTGAACGCTGCGGAACCAGCAAACGGCTCTATGAGCGCATCAGTGTTCTCTGGAAAATAAGCGAGAATGGCCGGCGCAAGATTGCGCTTGCTGCCCTGATAGGGAATCGGGTGTGGAACTTTCAAACGGCTGTCGTTCCCATTGGTGGCGCCAATCTTTCCATTCCGCGCAGAACAACGAGTCGTGTAATTCTCGATGTGCATGTCTCAGTCATGAGAATAGAATCATGCGGCGGCGTGAGCAAGCCTTAAGCATCGTCAACGACAGTAAGAGCCGGCGGGGATCTTGTTGTTGACGAGCGGTCGGGTGATTTCACGATGCGCGGCGGCTGATCCATTTTGATGCCGACGACCCGGCGACGATCTCCCTGTAAACCATCTTTCAGCCACCGGTCATCGGTGTGAATCGGTGTTCATCCGTGGCTGCTCTCCTGCCGTTACCCATGGCGGCTCCATGACCGTGGTGGCGGCAATTGTCTTGCGCGCCACCGAGAAAATGTGAGACAGAGAATGCGCGTCTCACGGCCGTTGCCGGCCCGGACACATCGGAGTTGCCATGACATCGCGCGAACGAGTCACCAAAGCCATCAACCATCAAGTCCCCGACCGCGTGCCGGTGGACCTTGGCGGCATGAAGGCGTCCACCATTGCGGCCATCGCCTACGACAAGGTGTAACGCCAGCTCGGCATGACAACGCCGACGCGCGTGATTGACGCGCGATTCATGATCGCGGCGCTCGAGGACGACGTGCTGAAGCGCTTGCACGCAGACGTGGTGCCGCTGGATTTGTCCTGCGCGCTGCCGATGAGCCGGCCGCAGGACGAGTGGATTCCGCGGCAGTTGTTCGACGGCACGGACGTGCTCTTCCCGCCGGACACGCGCATCGGCGAGGACGCGGCGGGCAACTGGCTTCTGCTCAATGAGGACGGCTCGCCCACGTCGTTCCAGATGCCGAAGGGCGGCTATTATTTCGACGACATGGCGTTCAACCGGGGCGACCGGATTGACCCGAAACAATTCCGGCCGGTGTCGGACGTTTCCGACGAACACCTGGCGCTGTTGCAGAAATACGGCCGCTCGCTTTACCGGAACACCGACTACGCGATTCTCGGCTGGGGCTTCGGCATCTGCTTCCTCGGCCTGAGCCTGATCACCGACCGCACGAGCAATGTCACGCAGGCGCTGACCGACGAGTGGATGATGATGCTCATGACGGAAAAGGAAACCTGTCACGAGATGATGGACCGTTCGGTGGAGGCGAGCATCAAGTGCCTCAAGTTGGCGCACGAGGCGGTCGGCGACTGCTGCTTCGCGTGGGGCGTCGCCGCCGACGACAGCGGCACGCAGCGCGGCGAGTTCATCCGGCCGGAACTGTGGGCGGAGATGCTCAAGCCGCACTACAAGAGGCTGACCGACTGGATTCACACGAACACACCGTGGAAGGTCTTCATGCATTCGTGCGGCTCGATCTACAACCTCCTCCCCCATTTCATCGAGGCCGGCATAGACATTCTCAACCCCGTGCAGACTTCCGCCGCGAACATGGACCCGGCGCGGTTGAAGAAGGAGTTCGGCGACCGCTTGGTCTTCTGGGGCGGCGGTTGCGACACACAGAGCGTGCTGGGCAAGGCGACACCGGAGGAAATCCGCCTGCACGTGAAGGAGCGAATGCGGATTTTCAGTCCGGGCGGCGGCTACGTGTTCAATCAGGTCCACAACATTCAGTACAATGTCCCGCCGGAGAACATTCTTGCGATGTTCGACGCCGCCCACGAGTTCGGAACCTATTCATGAAAGACATCCCGCACACGACACCAAACCGGCGTTTTTCCCGCCGCGCTTTTTTGAAAGCCGCGGCTTCGGTCGCCGTCGCGCCCTGCATTATCCCCGCCTCGGCGCTCGGAAAGGATGGCACGGTGGCGCCGAGCAACCGGCTCGGGCTGGGCGTGATCGGCCTTGGCGGGCGCAACACGAGCAACCTGGGCCATTTTCTCAAACAGGACGACGTGCGATGCCTGACCGTGTGCGATTGCTTCGCCGACCGGCGCGCGCGCGGCAAGAAGATGGTGGACGAGGCTTACGGCAACACGGATTGCGTCGCCACGCGGTTCCATGAGGAGCTTTTCGCGCGCAAGGACATTGATGCCGTGCTGATCGGCACGGGCGACCGCTGGCATGCGGTGCTCTCCATGCTCGCGGCGCGCGCGGGCAAGGATGTGTATTGCGAGAAACCGTTTTGCCTGGCCATTGGCGAGGGACGGATGCTGGTGGAGACGATGGCGCGCTACGGCACCGTCTGGCAGTGCGGCACGCAGCGGCGGTCGAACAGCGCCTACCGTTTCGTGGCCGAAGGTGTCAAGGGCGGCATGGTCGGCCGGCTGCGCACGATCACGATGTCGTTCGGCAAATGGGGTGGCAACGGCATTCCCACGCCGGAGCCAGCGCCCGACCCGGAGGTGTTCGACTACGACCGCTGGCTGGGACAGGCGCCGTGGGCGCCGTATTCCAAGGTCCGCGTTGCGCTGTGGCGCAACAACTGGGACACGAGCGCCGGGCCAATCGTGGACATGGGGCCGCACTACCTCGACATCGCGCAATGGGCGCACAACAGCGAGCTTTCCGGCCCGATCGAGTTTGAGGGCGAGGCGACGTGGCCGGAGCCGGGCGGCATCGCCAACGTGCCGTTCGTCGTCAACGTCCAGGCGCGTTACGCCGACGGCGTGCGCATCCTCATGGACTCCGGCGACAAGGGCGTCCGCTTTGAGGGTGACGAAGGTTGGATGAAAATCTCCGATGCGGGCGAAATCACGGCCGAGCCTGTCTCCATCCTTCGCGCGAAGGCCGCGCCGCGCGTGGACTGGGCCAACATGAACGACCACGTGCGAAACTTCCTCGACGCCATCAAGTCGCGGCGGCTGACGGCGTCGCATCCCGAACTGGCCCAGCGCTGCCACACGGCGGCGCATTGCGCCAACCTTTGCCTGCGGCTCGGCCGCAAGCTCCACTGGGACCCGGTGCGCGAGCATTTCGTCAACGACGACACCGCCAATCGTTTCCTGTCCCGCGTGATGCGCGTGCCGTGGAACGCTTGAGCCGCGTCGCGGACAACATCACCCGATGGCTCCGAGAATTCCATATCGCTGGCTGATCGCCGGCGTTCTTTGGTTTGGCTACAGCATTCAGTATCTGGGGCGCGTCATCGCCACGGTGTTGACGCCGCGGTTTGCGGGGGACATCCACCTGTCCACGACGGACATCGGCACCGGCGCGTTCCTGATGATGATCTTCTACGGGCCGGCGCAAATCGTGTCGGGGTTTCTGACCGACAGGTTTGGCGCGAAACGGCTGTTGCTCTTTTCCATCGTTGCCTGGTCGGTGATGGTCGGCTGGCTGGGAATGATGCAGTCATCCACGGAATACTTCTACCGGATGGCCTTGTTCGGCTTGTTGGTGGGCACGGAACTGGTGCCGTCGGCGCGAATCCTGATGCGCTGGTTCAACAAGGCCGGCCGGGCAAGGGCGCAGGCGCTGCTGTCACTGGCGTGGATACTGACGCCGGCCTGGGCGGGCATTTTGGCCACGCAGCTCACGCTTCATTTCGGCGATTGGCGTCCGGTCTTCTTCATCAGCGCCGTTGCCGGCATCGTGCCGCTGATTCTCATCAAGAGATTCGTCTTCGACCGCCCCGAAGACTACAAGCACATCACCCGTGAGGAACTGGCGCACTCGTATCAGGATGAACTGGAGGCGGGCATTCTCAACGGCACCGATTTCAAAAACGCCCAGCAGCAGATCATGGCGACCAAGACCTTTGCCTTCATGGATTTATTCAAGAGCCGCAGCTATCTCGCCGTGGTGGTCGTGGACATCGTCATCCAGATCGCCTACTGGGGCACGCTGGTCTGGATTCCGCTCTATCTGTCGGATGCGTTCGGCTTCAAGCTGAGCACGATGGGCTGGTGGAGCTCGCTCTATTTCATCTCGGCGGCGATAGGCAGTTTTGCCTCCTCCTGGCTTTCCGACAAAGTGTTCCGCAACAACCGCCGCGTCATGATCATCGTCTGCTTCGCCGGGCTGATTCCGTTTGTGCTGTTGCTCGCCTCGCTGAAGACGGCCGCGCCGGGTCTGCTGGCGCTGGCGCTGTGCGGAATGGGGTTCTTCGCGAACATGGCGTGGGGACCGATCCTCGCCGTGCCGGCGGAGATTTTCACGCCGGAGGTTTACGGCCGGGCGATGGGCTTCGTCAACTGCTGCGGCTACGTCGCCGCCGCGTTCGCCACCAAGATTTTCAGCAAACTGGTGATCGTCAACGACGCCGGGAAAGACTACACGCGGGGTTGGGTGTTCATCGCGGCCTGCGCGGTGGTCGGAGTCGTGGCGGCGTGCTTCATTACGACGCACCCGGCGCCGGAACGCAAAGCCAGTTCTCCTTGTTGAAACCTGCTCGAATGACAATGAACACCCCCTCCTCTCCTCAAGACTCTTCCGACATCGAGCGCAACCTCGGCGAGCAGCCCATCGCGCGGCTCTTGCAGGAGCACGGTCTGAAGGCGCACGACCTCGTCGCGGCCTCGACGGAGCAGATCACGCACAAGATGGTGGCGCGTGCCTGCAAGGGGCGTCGGCTGACGCTCAACGCACAGTCCAAGGTGTTGCGCGCCCTCAACCGCGCCACCGGGAAGAACTTTTCGCTGGGCGACCTCTTCAACTACCAACCATAAAGCGCCGGAACCCGTCCCGCCTCAAAAGTCGCTATTCCCCAAATAGCAGCCCGGAACGCGGGCTTGATGGGAACGTGGCGGTTGTGGTAGGTTTGGTGCTGGAAAATCCTGTGAAAGAAATATTTGGACCGATGAGTGTGGCAGGAAGTGAGCCGTATTGCCACAGCGCCGCAGACGGCGGTGTGGGCAGCGCAGAGTGTGACGAGTTGTATCAATGAAGCCGAAGTTTCGAGAAAAACTGCTGGGAAAACTGAACTGGCTCGACACCGAGCGGGTGCAGGACTATTTCGGCCAGCTCGCGCAGGAGAAGGGTTTTCTCGAAGCCGTGTTCCATTCGCTCAATGAAGGCGTCATCGTCACCAACGCTGGCGGACGGATCACGTATCTGAATCAAGCGGCGACGGAACTACTCGGCGTGCCGTCGGACACCGCGATCGGTCTGCCGTTGGGCCGCTACCTGCCGGATTTGAAATGGGATGACGGCGGCAACGGCCAGCCGCGGGCGTTCAGCCGCGAGATCGAGGTGTTTTATCCACGCCAGCGCTATCTGCACCTGCACGCCGTGCCGCTGACGACCGCCGACGGAGGCGCGGTGCTGATCCTGCGCGACGTGACCGCCGCGCGCAAACAGACCGCCGACGCCATCACGCACGAGCGCAACGAGGCGGTGTCGCTGCTGGCCGCCGGCGTGGCGCACGAGATCGGCAACCCGCTGAACTCGCTTCACATTCATCTGCAACTGCTTGATCGCGAGTTGCGCCATCTGCCCGCCGAGAAACGTTCGACGTTGAAGGAATCCGTGCGCGTGGCCAAGGCAGAGGTGGCGCGGCTGGACACGATCATCTCGGATTTTTTGCGGGCCGCCCGCCCTGCCCCGGTGCGCCTGGAGCCCGCTTCGGTGAACGCCGTGGTGGAGGAGACGCTGCAATTCATGTCCGCGGAAATCCAGAGCGCCGGCATCGCGGCGGAGGTGAACCTGACGCGGGGTTTGCCGCGCGTCTGGCTCGACCACGACCAGATGAAGCAGGTGTTCATCAATCTCATCAAGAACGCGCTGCAAGCGATGAAACCCGGCGGCAAGCTGGCCGTCGCCACGGAGCGGACGGGAGATTACGTCACTGTGAGCGTCACGGACACCGGCGCGGGCATTCCACCGAACCTGATCGGGAAAATTTTCGAGCCCTACGAGAGCACCAAGCAAGGCGGGTCCGGCCTCGGCTTGATGATCGTGCGGCGGATCGTCCAGCAACATGGCGGGGCGATTGACGTGGACAGCGCAGTCGGCAAAGGCACGGTGTTCCGTGTCCGGCTGCCCACGCGAGAGAAGCGCGCCCGCGTGTTGGAAGCGGCGTCACCCGCGGCCAGGCAACTGGCTGCGCCAGCGGAGAGTTGATATGGAAACCGAGAATCCGTCCGGCAAACCGAGCGTCCTGATCGTGGACGACGAGAAACATACACGCGAGGGCCTGCGCCGCGCGTTGGAGGCGGACTACGCCATCACCATCGCCGAAGACGGCGCGACTGCAATGCGGTTGCTGGAAAGTGAGACCTTCGACATCGTCCTGACCGACCTGCGGATGCCGGACTTCGACGGCTTGCAACTGGTGCAGCGCGCGCAGTCCGTCGCCCGCCCGCCGGTCTGCATCGTCATGACGGCCTACGGCACCGTCGAGAACGCCGTCGAGGCGATGCGCCGCGGCGCGCACGACTACCTGACAAAGCCGATTGACCTCGACCGACTGGAACTGGTGCTGGCGCGGGCGTTGAAGAGCCGGCGCCTGGAGGTGGAGAACGTCACGCTCCGCCAGCAACTCGACAAACGCTACGGCCTGGAGAACATCATCGGCCAGTCCGCGCCAATGGTCGAAGTGCTCGATACGATCCGGCAGGTGGCGCCAAGCCGCGCCACGGTGTTGATCCAGGGCGAAAGTGGCACGGGCAAGGAAGTGGTGGCGCGAGCGGTCCACCAGCTCAGCCCGCGGCGCAACGGGCCGTTCATGGCGGTGCATTGCGCGGCGCTGTCGCAGAACCTGCTGGAGAGCGAACTCTTCGGCCACGAGCGAGGCGCGTTCACCGGCGCGCTGGAGCGGCGGATCGGGCGGTTCGAGGAAGCCGACGGCGGGACGATCTTCCTCGACGAGATCGGCGAGATTGACCCGTCGGTGCAGGTGAAGATTTTGCGCGTGCTCGGCGAGCGGCAGTTTGAGCGCGTCGGCGGCAACAAGACGCTGTCGGTGGACGTGCGGCTCGTGGCCGCCACCAACCGCAATCTGGAGGAACTGGTCAAGGCCGGAAAATTCCGCGACGACCTTTTCTACCGTCTCCAGGTGGTCACCGTCACCCTGCCCCCGTTGAGGCAACGCGGCGAGGACACGGTGCTGCTGGCCAACGCCTTCCTGCGGGAGTATGCGCGCGAGAACAACAAGATCATTTCCGAAATCACGCCGGAAGCGATGAACGCTTTGCTGCTTTATCCCTGGCCCGGCAACGTCCGCGAATTGCGCACCGCCATCGAACGGGCGGTGGTGCTGGCCCGCGGCGACAAGATTGCGCTGCGCGACCTGCCGCCCATCATCGCCGCCGTGACCGAGACGGCGCACGGGCAAGGCGCCGTTCCGCCGGAACAATTGGCCAAGAGCAATTTGACGCTGGAGGAAGTGGAACGGTTGATGATCATCCACGCCCTGAAGGCCACCGAGGGCAACCGCAGCGAATCCGCCCGCCGCCTCGGCATCAGCCGGCGCACCTTGCATCGGAAGCTGCACGACTATAAGCTGGAAGACCTGTGAGCAACCCAGAAGAAGAAAAAATGCGGCCGATGCAGGCCGCGATTCAGGACACGGTCCATTCGCTGGACATCGGCGTTGGCCAGCGCGTGCTGCGGGGCCTGCTGCTGACCGTGACCCTTGGCGCGATCCTGCTGCTATACGCCGGCAACCAGTTTTCCGGACTGCGGTATCCGGAAGCGATGGACCAGGCGCAACTCGGCCGCAATCTGGCGCGCGGCGAAGGTTACATGACGCGATTCATCCGCCCGCTGAGCATGTGGCAGGAGTTGAACTGCCCGCGCTGGCGCAACGCGATGCTGGAGCGGCATCCGGATCTGATGAATCCGCCCGTGTATCCGATTCTGATCGGCTCCTTGCTGTACATGGTGCAGAAGGGCGACCTGTGGCCCGGTGACGAACCGCGGCCCACGTGGAAGGCGGGCGAGCCGCAAACATTCCGGGAGCGGATGTTCGACTTGCTGCACTGGACCTACTGGCCGTGGACATTGTTGGGTATTGCCGCCTTGTGGATGTGTTTGATTGTGCATCGTGCGCTGCGGATGAAGCTCCGCCGGGGCGAATTGCCCTGGCACGGCGTCGGCATTTTGCTGTGCCTGATGTTGATGGGCGTGCTCTGGGCACCGGCCACTTCGTTCAAAGTCGAGCCGGAGGAGGCGGCGACCGTTTTCGGCCCGGATCGCTGGATCGCCTACGGACTGGGGATTCCACTGACACTGTTGAACGGCTGCCTGACCTACCTGATTGCGCGGCGGTTGTTCGACCGGCGCGTGGGCGTCACCGCCGCCGCGCTTTTTGTGCTCTCGGAAACCATGTGCCAATACGCCATCTCCGGCTTGAACGTGATGCTCACAATGTTGTGGCTCAGCCTGGCGACGTTCGCGCTGGTGGTCGCCAGCGATCTGCGATCGCCAGAGCGTCGGCCAGTAATCGCACTGTTGCTGGCGCTGCTGGCCGGCGCGATCATCGGGCTGGCGTTCCTCACGAAATATGCCGCCGGCTGGCTGCTGTTGCCCGCGTGCATCCTGGCTTGGCGCCTCTGGGGCTGGCAGCGCGGCGCCTGGGTCGCGCTCGGAATGGCGGCGATGTTCCTGCTCGTGGCGACACCCTGGATGGCGCGCAACTACTGGCTCTCCAACAACCCGCTGGGTCTGGCCACCAGCAGCATTTCCGAAAAAGTCCCGGCCCTGCTGCGCAGCAATTTGCAGCGGTCATTGGAGCCGAATTTCACCGCGGCAGACTTCAAGCAAATCGCCGCCAAGACCACTCGCAACATGCGCGAGGTGTGGATCGAAAGCCCCTGGGTTTCCGGCGGCGGCGTCATCCTGGCGTTTTTTGTGGTGGCGCTTTTCAATCCGTTTCGCCGGCCGGCGGTCAACCGGTTCAAGTGGTTCACCGTCGGCTGCGCGGCGGTCTTATTTCTCGCCACGTGCGCGGTGGGTCTCCAGCCGCGTCCGCCCAACGCGCTCGCGCAGGAAGGCAACCTGCTGGTGTTGCTGGCGCCGCTGATGACGATGTATGCGGCGGCGCTGTTCTTCACGTTGCTCGACCGGCTTCAACTCTACGTGCCGCTCTGGCGCGGTTGCGTCGTCGCCCTGTTCATGCTGACAACGGCGCTGCCTGTCCTGGTCGCGCTGGCGCCGTCGCTCCAGTCTTTGAGCCTGTTCGGTCCGATGGCGGATCGTTACGCGTATCCGCCCTATTACCCGCCAAAGATCGCCGAAGCCGCCGGCTACCTCGACGCGAAGGAATTCATGGTCAGCGACCAACCGTGGGCCGTCGCGTGGTATGGCGACCGGCGATGTATCTGGATTCCGCTCACCCCGAAGCAGTTTTACGACCTCAACGATCTGCACCAACACATCGCTGCGCTGCTGCTGACGCCGGTCACGCTGAATCGCCGGATGCTGTCCGAAATCATGTTTGACGAATGGTGGCCGTGGGCGCCGATCCTGCGGTTCCTCAAATTCCCTGAAGATTTCCCGCTGAAGGCCGCCAAACAACTGGAAGGCGTCAACATCATCCTGTCCTGCGACCGCAAACGCTGGCCCGACGCGCCGCCAAGGTAAGTCACGCCCCCGCCCCGCCGCGCGCGTCAGTTAAATGCCGCGCTCGGTCACAATGCTGTTGCTGCCGTCCAACACGATCACCTTCGGTTTCCAGTGGCTCGCCAGCTTCGGCTCCACTTCGATGAAACTCATGATCGTGAGCCGGTCGCCCGCCTTGCCGAGGTGGGCGGTGGCGCCGTTGAGGACGATCTGCCGCTTGCCGCGCTCGCCGGGGATGGCGTAGGTCTCGAACCGCGCGCCGTTGGCCATGTTGCTGGCCAGGATGCGCTCATACGGCACCAGCCCGACTTTCTCCATCAACTCCAGGTCAATCGTCAGGCTGCCTTCGTAGTCCGCGCTCGAACCGGTCACTGCCGCGCGGTGAATTTTGGATTTCAGCAAAGTAACTAACATTTGCACAAACATTGTATTGAGAGCGCGCTGTTTTCAACTAGAATGTCACCCCAAATCCGAATGACGCCGCTCATGAAAAAACATTGTCTCATCCTGTCTCTCTGCCTGCTCGCTGCGTCGTCTGCTGTCGCCGGTGACGCGCCGTATTACGTCCGCAAAGACACATGGCAGAACTCGATAGCCGCCTCGCAGGAGGCGTTGCTCCGATATGAGATCGAGCAAACCCGCCGCGCCTACGCCGCCGCGCTGCCGAAGGGCGTCGAGATCGGGCTGTGGCACGCCGTCGGGCCCTTCCAAGGCAAGACACCGCATGGTTTCAACGACATCTTTCCGCCGCAGGTGAATGTTGACCTCGCCGCAACCTACGAAGAAGGCAAGCTGCGCTGGGAAAAGCATCCTGAGTGGAGTGACGGAGAGACGATCGAGCTTCACGGTGGCTCGTCCGCCGTGACCTACATCTACCGGGCGATCACCGCCAAACAACCGTGCGTCATCACCGGTCACTTCGGCGCCGACGACGGGATGCAGGTCTGGCTCAATGCCGATCGTGTGCTTGCAAAAGATGTCCCCACGTTTTCCCCAGCAAGCGGCGGCACGGTAAATCTCAACCTGAAGCAGGGCGAGAACCACCTGCTGCTGCGGGTCAACAACATCACCGGCGGCTACAGTTTCTATTTCTCCATCGCCGGCATCGCCCGCCACGCGCAGCAAGGCGAACGCGAGCGCCAGCAGTTGTGGAGCCTGCTCCGCCGCGACTTCAGCGACCCCGCCGCGCACCGGCAGATGAACTGGGAGCGCGAGGACAACATCTGGAGCGGCAACATCGCCGTCGCTGGCGCAACCGAACTGGCGAAACGCTACCAACGCGCCATCACCGTCGCTTCCCTCGCGGAGCAGTCGAAAAAGACGCCCGACCTCGCCGCGTTGCGGGAACTCTACTATCGCTCCCGCGCCGTGAGCGACGCGGTCAACGCCGTGCGCGATTTCCAGTTCGAGTCGCTGCGTCTTGCCATCGCCGACCTCGCTAGGACATTCGTCGGCAAGTATCCGAGCGCGCCGCAGTTTCTCGCGCGGCTCGACGCGTTAAAGAAAACCGCCGACGAATTGACCGCAGCAGCCGCCAAAGACCCCGTTGCCGCCGCCGACCGCGCCGCGTCGCTCGCTGCGGATCTGCGCGCGTTGCAACGCGAGGCGTTGCTGGCCAATCCGCTGCTCGATTTCGACCGGCTGCTGGTCGTCAAGCGCCGCCCCGACATGCTCGGCCTGCCACAGAACTGGCAGGGCAACTGCGCCCTCGCCCGCCAGGGCTTCGATAACGAGATCGCCACGCTCTCGCCCGTCCGCCCCGACGGCGCGCTCACGACGCTCTACCGGCCGGAGAAAAAGGTTTTTGTCGGCGACGTGGACCTGGACTTTGACGCCGACAAGATGCTCTTCTCCTCCATCGGCTCGCAGAACCGCTGGCATGTCTTTGAGATGGACGCCGACGGCAAGAACCTCCGCCAGCGCACGCCCGACGAGCCGGACGTGGATTTCTACGATCCGTGTTATCTGCCCGACGGCAGGATTCTTTTCGACTCCACCTGCACGTTCGCCGGCGTGCCGTGCGTCGGCGGCGGTGACTCGGTGGCGAACCTCTGCCGCATGGACGCCGACGGCAGCAACATCCGCCAGCTTTGCTTCGACCAGGAACACAACTGGTGCCCGACCGTGCTCAGCGACGGCCGCGTCCTCTACAGCCGATGGGAATACACCGACACGCCGCATTACTTCACGCGGCTCCTCTTCCATATGAATCCCGACGGGACCGGCCAGATGGTCCACTACGGCAGCAACTCCTACTGGCCGAACTCCATCTTCTACGCGCGGCCGATCCCCGGCGACCCGAACCGCGTCGTCGCCGTCATCTCCGGCCATCACGGCGCGCCACGCATGGGCGAGATGGTGCTGTTCGATGTCAGCAAGGGCCGCAACGAAGCCTCCGGCGCCGTCCAGCGCATCCCCGGCCACGCCAAACCCGTCGAGCCAATCATCCGCGACACGCTCGTGAACGATTCGTGGCCGAAATTCCTCCATCCGTATCCGCTCAGTGGAAAATACTTCCTCGTCTCAATGCAGCCGACGCCGCAAGCACAGTGGGGCATTTACCTCGTGGATGTGTTCGACAACATGGTGCTCATCCGTGAGGACAACGACTATGCGCTGCTGGAGCCGGTGCCGTTCCGCAAGACGCCGCGCCCGCCGGTGATTCCCGACCGCGTGGATCTCGCCACCAACGAAGGTGTCGTCTATCTCAGCGACATCTACGCCGGCCCCGGCCTCGCCGGTGTGCCGCGCGGCTCCGTGAAAAAACTGCGCGTCTTCGAGCCGCACTACACCTATCGGCGCATGGGCGGTCACATCAACGTCGGCGTGGACGGCCCGTGGGACGTGCATCGCATCCTCGGCACCGTGCCGGTCGAGGAAGACGGCTCGGCGGCGTTCAAGGTCCCTGCCAACACGCCAATCGCCGTCCAGCCGCTCGACAAGGACGGCAAGGCGCTGCAAGTCATGCGCAGTTGGTTTACCGCCATGCCCGGTGAAAAAGTGTCGTGCGTCGGCTGCCACGAGGACCCGAACTCGTCACCGCTGGCGAAATCCGCCGTTGCGATGACCAAACCGCCCGTCGCCATCCAGCCATGGCACGGCCCGGCGCGCGGGTTCAGCTTCAAGCGCGAAGTCCAGCCCGTCCTCGACCGGTTTTGCGTCGGTTGCCACAACGAGCAGACCGCCGCCGCGAAGAGCGTTCCCGATTTCACCGCGAAGCCGCAAAACGGCTGGCGCAACTTTACGCCGTCCTATCTGGCGCTGCATCCGTTCGTGCGCCGGCCCGGCCCGGAGAGCGACTACCATCTGCCGACGCCGCTCGAGTGGAACGCCGACACCAGCGAGCTGGTCCAGATGCTCAAGAAAGGCCACCACAACGTGAAGCTCGACGCCGAGGCGTGGGACCGGCTCCTCACGTGGATTGACCTCAACGTCCCCGACCACGGCACATGGGGCGAGCATCGCAAGATCGAAGCCAACTACCGCGAGCGCCGCATTGAGTTCCGGACACGCTACGCCAACAACCCGACCGACCCGGAGGCGATCATCGAGACCAAGCGCGAGCCGATCCAGTTTCTCAAACCCGACCCAATCCAAAATCCAAAATCTAAAATCCAAAATCCCGCTGGCTGGCCGTTTGACGCCGCCGAAGCCAAACGCCGCCAGGTCGCCGCTGGCGCGCCGCCGCAGACCAAGGTGGAACTCGCGCCGGGTGTGACGCTCGACCTCGCGCTCATCCCTGCCGGTGAGTTTGTCATGGGCGACTCCGCCGGTTGTGCCGACGAGCAGCCGCAGACCGTCGTGAAAATCAAGAAGCCGTTCTACATGGGCGCGTGCGAGATCACCGCCGAGCAGTTTGCCGCGTTCGACCCGGCGCACGACAACGGCTACATCAGCGTGTTCAACAAGGACCAGACCGCGCGCGGCGTGGCCGCCAACAACGCAAAGCAGCCGGTCATCCGCGTCTCGTGGAACCAGGCGATGGAATTCTGCGCGTGGCTCTCCAGGAAGACCGGCCGCAAGTTCACTCTGCCGACCGAGGCGCAATGGGAATACGCCTGCCGCGCCGGCACGACCACGCCGCTCAACTTCGGCGATTGCGCCACCGACTTCGGCAAGCTCGCCAACCTCGCCGACGAGCGGCTGGAGAATCTCTGTCGCGGCGATTCCCCAAAGTGGATTCCCGCTATGACCAACGTCAACGACGGCGCCATCGTCACCGAGAACGTCGGCAAGTATCTGCCGAACGCCTGGGGCCTCTACGACATGCACGGCAACGCCGCCGAATGGACGCTCACCGCCTATGCCCCCTACCCCTACGCCGCCGACGGCCGCGACAGCGGCTCGTCCGATGGCCCCAAGGTCGTGCGCGGCGGATCGTTCTACGACCGGCCCTTGCGCGCGCGCTCCGCGTTCCGCCTCAGCTACCCGCCGTGGCAACGCGTCTTCAACGTCGGCTTCCGCATCGTCTGCGAGGCCGAAATCAACAAGGTTGCTGCCAAATAGTTGTTTCACTCATTTTCTTGGCTTGCCTGCCGTTGGCCGATTCGGTTAGCTATCCGCGCGCAAGGACTCAAAACAACAACGCTAGGACACGGACACATCAGACCATGGCTACTGCTGCATTTCCGGACGTTTCCGCCATCAAGTTCGAGGGACCGATCTCCAGAAACCCTCTCGCCTTCAAGCACTACAATGCCGCTGAAAAAGTCGGCGAGAAGACGATGCGCGACCACCTGCGCTTCGCCGTCGCCTACTGGCACACGATGCGCGGCACCGGCGGCGACCCGTTCGGCCCCGGCACCGCCCTGCGGCCGTGGGACGATGGCAGCAACTCCGTCGCCAACGCCATCAAGCGCGCCCATGTCGCCTTTGAGTTTTTCGAGAAGCTCGGCGCGCCGTTCTATTGCTTCCATGACCGCGACGTGGCGCCCGAAGGCGCGTCGCTGAAGGAAACGAACAAGAACCTCGACGCCGTCGTGCGCGTGCTCAAGGACGAACAGAAGCGCACCGGCATCAAGCTGCTCTGGGGCACGGCAAATCTATTCTCAAATCCCCGCTTCGTTCACGGCGCAGGCACCAGTTGCAACGCCGATGTGTTCGCCTTCGCCGCCGCGCAGGTGAAGAAGGCGATGGAGGCGACGATGGAACTCGGCGGCCAGGGCTACGTTTTCTGGGGCGGCCGCGAGGGCTATTCGACGTTGCTCAATACCGACATGAAACGCGAGCTGGACCATCTCGCGAAGCTCCTGCACATGGCGGTGGACTACAAAAAGGAGATCGGTTTCAAGGGCCAGTTCTACATCGAGCCGAAGCCGAAGGAGCCGACCAAGCACCAATACGACTCCGACGCCGCCGCGTGTCTGAACTTCCTGCGTCAATACGATCTGCTCGGCGACTTCAAGCTGAACATCGAGACCAATCACGCCACGCTCGCCGGCCACACCGTGCAGCACGATCTGGAGACTGCCGCCGGCGCCGGCGCGCTCGGCTCGATTGATGCCAACGTCGGCGACCCGATGCTCGGCTGGGACACTGACCAGTTCCCCACCGACATCTACCTCACGACGCAGATCATGCTCGTTGTGCTCAAGATGGGCGGCTTCACCACCGGCGGCCTGAACTTCGACGCCAAGGTCCGCCGCGAGAGCTTCGAGCCGGTGGACCTTTTCCACGCACACATCGGCGGCATGGACGCCTTCGCGCGCGGCCTGAAGATCGCCACCGCGATTCGCAAGGACGGCCGGCTCGCCGATTTCGTCAAGAAACGTTACGCCTCGTGGGACAGTGGCGTCGGCGCGAAGATCGAAACCGGCAAGGCGGGCTTCAAGGACCTCGAAGAGTATATGCTCAAGAAAGGCGACGCCGCGCCGTGCGTCAGCGGGCGTCAGGAGTATCTGGAAAATCTGATCAACGAATTCATTTGAGGCGGCTGTAGCGGCGGTCTATGACCGCCGCCCGGCTCCGGCGCTCATAGCGCGCCGCTACAGGCAACAAGTAAAACAATACAAAAGGAAAAAATCATGTCACAAAGACCTCTTAATGTCGGTTTGGTTGGCGGCGGCAAAGGCGCGTTCATCGTCCAGCCGCACCAGAAAGCCATTCACTTCGACGGCACCCGCCGTGTCACGGCCGCCGCGCTCTTCCCCGACCCCAAGGTCGCGCTCGAAGAAGCCGCCAATTGGCCCTACCCCATCAAAGGCTACGGCTCCTACGACGAGATGATCGCCGCCAACGCGACGCTCCCGGCGGACCAGAAGCTTGATTACATCCTGATCGTCACGCCGAACTTCGTCCACTTCGATCCGGCGATGAAGGCCATGAAGGCGGGCATCCCGGTGTTCTGCGAGAAGCCGCTTTGCATGAACCTTCAGGAGGCCGAGGAGCTCGTCAAGACCTCGCGCCAGCTCAACATCCCGTTCTGCGTGGCGCACACCTACGTCGGCCACTGGACCAGCCGCCTCTCGCGCTACATCGTCCGCAGCGGCCTGCTCGGCGACGTGCGCTGGGTGGACAGCTATTACATCCAGGGCTGGCTCGCGACGAAGCTCGAAGCCACCGGCCAGATGCAGGCCACGTGGCGCACGAACCCGAAACTCGCCGGCGGCTCCGGCTGCGGCGGCGACATCGGCACGCACGCGCTGATGCAACTCCGTTTCATCACCGGCCTGAACGTCACCGACGTCGCGGCGCACCTGGAAATGTTCGTCGAAGGCCGGCCGATTGACGACCACTTCACCGTCTACTGCAAGCTCAGCAACGGCGGCAAAGCCCTCGTGCGCGCGTCGCAGATTTGCATCGGCAAGAAGAACGACCTCGGCATCCTCGTCGCCGGCACCAAGGGCACGCTCCAATGGCGCCAGGAGGACCCGGAGTCCATCACCATCTGCCTGCCGAACCAGCCCGACCGCATTTACTATCGCGGCGCGGTCACGCCGGGCGACGGCTTCCTGCCGAAGGACATGCCCGCCGACCTCATGGCCGAACCGACCATTCCGTCCGGCCATCCGGAGGCGTTCCACGATGCGTTCGCCCGCCTGCACCGCTGCTTCGAAGCCGACGTGCGCGCATGGAAAGCCGGCAAGCCCTTCAAGTGCGACGGCGCGAAGTATGCGAACGTCGAGGACGGCTGGATGGGTCTGGCGTTCATCGAGGCGTGCATCAAGAGCAACGCCGCCAAGAGCGCCTGGACGCCGATGCCCAAGAGCATCTAACAACGTTTGTCGTCGATCAGAGGGGCGGCCTCGTGCCGCCCCTCTGTTTTTTTCAGCCATGAAACGCCCCATCGGTCTCTACTTCGTGGCGGTGTGGTGTTTTCTATCTTTCTACTGGGCAATAGGAGGCTGCACGGACAGGTGGGGAATGCCTTTCTTGAGGATTTTCCCATGCACGCTCTGTATCAACGAGTGCGTGTTTCTCGTGTTCAAGCACATCGCGGCACTGACAGTATCTCTTTGGTTGGCTGTCGGGCTTCTTAGTATGAATTCCGGATCGCGACGAGGTTGTTTGCTCTTACAAGGGTCGTACGCAATTCTTGGGGTTTATGTTTTGGTGGCTATTCTGAGAGATAACGCGATGGTAACCATGGGTGCCGCCATCGAACTGGCGATGATCTTGATCATGAGCCCTCTCTCCATCTGGTATCTTTCGCGACGCAGCTTACGTGAGTTTGCCCGGCAGTTCGTCGAGGAGCGGCAGAAGCAATAGCCATCCAAGGTGGATCGCGTTCTCCGAACGCGATGGCTACAGGCAAGAAAACGCGCCGCGCTTGAAACGCGGAAAGCCCGACACAAGCACTGCACTATAGCGTCTCAGCGTCTATCGCGTCCGGAGGACGCGATCCACCCGTTGGTGTCCCGCCTTCAGGCGGTTTTTGTTAATAGCACGGACCGGCTGAAGCCGGGACACCAACCGCGGCGCCCGCCCTACTCCATCGTCCGGCTCATCAATTTCGCGAACAGGCGAAGCATCGCCATCATCTCGCCGAAAACGGCGGGCGTGAGCTGCTGCGCGCCGTCGCTGAGAGCGCGCTTCGGGTCGCCGTGACGTTCTCAAATCAGCTCGCAGTCTCTTGGCCGAAGCTTTCGCCCGGCACGGCGGAGTCTGTCTCAGACCGCGGGTTCACGACCGTAGAACGGATGTCCAGGACCTGTTGCCCAAACGCTTTGTTTGTTCGACATCCGGCCAGTAATGGCGGGGGAGCGCCGGAGGCGCGGCAGGTCATAGCCCACGGCGCGAGGGCGTGTTGCCCAAATGTTCTGTTTGCTCAAAAACAACCCGGTTCTGGAGGAGAGCGCCGGAGGCGCGGCAGAAAATAGCCCACGGCGCGAG
>Ga0114951_10000616_pt1 | contig 47867 bp, 27 predicted proteins | sample AM7aDNAmetaG_FD_88677 | JGI IMG/M metagenome (GOLD analysis project Ga0114951, IMG submission 88677) | Freshwater microbial communities from Finland to study Microbial Dark Matter (Phase II) - AM7a DNA metaG | ecosystem: Environmental > Aquatic > Freshwater > Lake | place: Finland: Lake Alinen...
CCAGCAATCTAAGTAAATCTCTGAACCCGAATAGGTTACTTGATCGGATGGTCCCCCGCTGCGACAAGATTCAGGCCCTCACCGAATCCCTTGGGTCAAGTCAAATTCGGGCCTGCCCGTTTTTGCGATGAACGTAGAGTTCAAAATCAAATAAAAAAACAGTTTCCTATTGACATTCGTTACTTCAATACCGTATTTTCAGGCGGTGGTCAGACCAGATATTTTCGGTCGCCTCAGAAATTGCTCCAAACTGCACCCCGGGTGGTCCGACCTGATATTCACGACCATCGCAAGTATCGCCTTAATCATCACACCTTGAGTATGTCCATTCTCAGGAGGCTGCATCCTGAACTTGAGGACTGAATTCGTAGGAGAACCATATGACAACTAGAGGATCTCTCTGGAATCGTCCCGCCTGGCTGGTAATGATAGCCATCTTATTCATTACCTGCACTACGGCACGTCTTAACGCCCAGGGCTACGGAACCATTAGCGGGACGGTCAGCGATCCGTCCGGCGCTGTGATTGCGACGGCCACCGTAACAGCAACCCAAACACAGACGGGTAGGGAGACCGTCGTTACCACCGGTAAGGATGGCAATTTCGTATTTCCATCACTCTCCCCGTCTTCTTACACGCTAGCGGCCACTGCGAATGGCTTTGCAAGCCAAACCCAGACCGGCGTCATTCTACAAGCCAACCAGTCCATAACTCTGAATTTCAAGCTGGAAGTCGGTTCCGCCGCCGCACAGACCGTGAGTGTTTCGGCCGATGCGCCGCAGGTGGATACCACCACCGGCACGTTGTCTCAGGTTATTGACGAGGCTCGCGTTGTCGATCTTCCCTTGAACGGCAGAAACGCCGCATCCCTTATTACGCTGGTTGCCGGTGTCGTCGATGCAACGAACCAGGGCAACGGCGTCAACCAGGGCAATGGCAAGACCTTTCCCGCTGCCGTAGTCACAAGCGCGAACGGAACACTGCCCAACCAGTCCAACTACCTTTTGGACGGCGGCAACAATGTGGACGAAATGACCAATGTCAACGGGCCATTTCCCTTCCCTGACGCATTGCAGGAGTTCAGTGTTCAGACCAGCAACTACAACGCTGAGTTTGGCCAGAGCGCCGGCGCAATCGTCAACATTGTCACCAAATCAGGCGGAAGCCGGTTCCATGGCGACGCATTCGAATTTCTACGCAACGGCTACTTCAACGCCAAGCCATTTTTCGCTACGAAAGCCGACAACCTCCATCGCCACCAGTTTGGCGGCACCATCGGCGGCCCGGTCATCATCCCGCGCATATCCAAAGGACAGAGCACACAGTTCTTCTTTGGCTATCAGCACACGCTTCTTCACCAGCTCTCGAACGCCTCGACAACAACGGTTCCGACCCTGGCAGAAGAGGGACGCGGCTCCGCATCGTATGCCGACTTCGGCAACCTCTGCGCTTCACCCAACACATTCAATGGAAGCGGCCTGTGCGTCGACGGGACGGGAACTCCGGTCGCAACCCAGCAAATCTCCAATCCCTACACAAACCTGCCTTACGCGAACAACAGAATCCCCTCGACCGACTTCGATCCGGCCTCTGTAGCGTTTGAAAAGGCATTTCCAACCTACACTGGAACTGAAGCCGCCGGAAAAATCGGAGGCACCGTCAATTACGTTCAGCCCACGGTTCAGTTCTTTAATGAATACGTGTCCCGCGTGGACCATTCTTTCGGCGACAAGGACCACCTGTTCGGTCGTTACTATCAGAACTACTTCGAACAGGCGGCTGTTTATGATCCCGCCATTCTGTCAAGCTACCGGTCCTACTTCAATACCCGCTATCAGAACGCATTGATCTCTGAGCAGCACACCTTTACGAACAACTTGCTGAACAACCTCATCATCAGCTATCAGCGCGAAGTCTCCCAGCGTGGCGGACCCCCAGGGAGCCAGAACATCACGGCCTTTGGCGTGAAGAACCTGTGGCAGCCGCCGACGGGTCCTTATATGGCCGCAAGTATTACCGGCTATTTCGGTGAAGGATCGTCTCCGTTTGCCGGCTGGGGACGCAACAACTACACCTTCAACGACGACCTGCACTGGGTGAAGGGCGCTCACAACATTGCAGTCGGCGGTCACTTCGAGTTGAGCAAGTTCGACGTAACCAACGTATTCACATCGTACGGCGGCTTCGGTTTCGCTTCTGCCACCAATAAAATTGGCAGCACTACCTATCAATACCCCAACGCGATGGCAAACTTCCAGTTGGGTTTCCTGACTTCATTCGGGCAGGGAAACTACGAGTTGGTCAACGATCGGGCCCACTTCCCCGGCATCTATGCCCAGGATAGCTGGAAGCTCAATCACAAGCTCACACTGAACTACGGTGTGCGCTGGGAGCAATTCGCGCCCTGGGTGAACAAGATCGGGCAGCAGACCGCATTCAGCCCCTCCAACTACGCGGCAGGCAAGGGCACTTCTTCCTTTAGCACTCTCCCTGCCGGCATGCTGCTCTCTGGCGACACCGGATTTCCGAAGAACGGCCTGAACACCAAAAATGCACAGTTCATGCCCCGTGTCGGATTCGCCTATGACGTGTTTGGCGATGGCAAGACCGTGGTACGTGGCGGCTCGGGCATCTTCTACCAGGATCGTATGCCTGGCTTCTTTAACCTCAATCAGGCTGGCAATGTTCCGAACACCGTCTCCGTCTCACTTATCAACGCCGGGATGTACAGTACTACACCGGGCGCCAACCCTGGCGGACCGTTCAGCAATCCATATTGCACTGGTTGCGCGGTTGGTGCCTATACCAATCCGTTCCCATTCACCTTGCCCTTCGCCTCCACGCATGTTTTCCCGAACGGGATTCTGGTGGATGAATTCGATCCTAGCGGGAACTTCAGTGTGCCCGTCACCTATGACTACAACCTGACCGTCGAGCGCCAACTCTACTCGAGCTGGGCGATCCGTCTCGCGTATGTCGGTTCCGGTTCGCGCCATCAGTTTGTCAACCTGGAAATTAACCCGTCCGTGAACAACGGCTCTGGACTCAGCGCGAATTCGCGTAAGGTCTACAACACGGCTCCTACGGTCGGACCCTGCACGGTAGCCGCAGGTTGCAATGCGAACTACGCTCAAATCGTCAAAGCCGCTATGATCGGATCGGCTAAATTCAACTCATTCCAGGCAACTCTGGACAAGAAGATGTCCCATGGCCTGTCACTGCTGGCCAATTGGACGTGGTCGAAGACTCTTGACGATATGCCTCAGGCGACCCGCGTGGGCAACACGGAAGATCTGAACGCGGGCGCTTCGTACGTGTATCCGCTGTATCCGACGGGCGCGACGGGCATACCGTCGGCTGCTATGGTTACAGACATCAAGGCGCTTGATCGCGGCCGGTCAGACATCGACCACCCAACCGCGATTTCAGCTTCTTACATGTACGAATTTCCCAAGTTGCACAGCGGAAATCGTGCACTCAACTACGTAGCCAACGGCTGGCGTACAAGTGGTCTGATCCAACACAGGTCGGGAGACTCGCTGACCGCCTATATGGGAACGGATAACTCCCTAACTGGATTGAGCCAGGATCGCGCCCAGCAAGACTTCAACAAGTCCACTTACGCCAAGCAGAGCGGAACGGGTTATTGCCAGGCTGGCAAGAACTGCGTCAACTTTCTGAATCCCGCAGCCTTCTCGGTTCCTGCCCAAACGGGTCCTGGAACCGGCTTTGGCAACGTGGTGAAGGGATCGCTTCGTGGGCCCGCCCAGACTAACTGGAATGGCGCAGTGGTTCGTTCCTTCCCGGTCTACCGTGAGACGAGCATGGAATTCAGAGCAGAGTACTTCAACCTTCTGAACCACGCTCTGCTCTGTAACCCGGCCGTCAATAACCCCGTAAGCAGCAGCACAACCTTTGGAACAATTCAAGGCTGCACCGGCGACACGAATCGTGTTGCGCAATTCGCACTGAAGTACACTTTCTAACTTGAATCTGTACTTGCGTCAGGCGGCGGCATATCCAACTAAACCTGGATATGCCGCCGTTTCATTTTTGTGGGCATGAAGGTTGATGTAGGTAGATGCGGACACAGCAGGGGCTCAAGCCCGGGTTTCATTTCAGCGGTTTGCTGCACGGCTGAAGCCGTGCCCTTTCAAAGCCCGTCCACAGCAGATGTGAAGATGCTCTAAGTGTAGTGAGTCTGAAGTTCGTCAAAGAACAAACGCAGATTCTTCGCTCACCACCCCCAAGCTGAAAAGCGCTTGGGGCCCCGTTCGCTCCTAATGAACGATCCGGTTGAATGTTGTTCTGTCCCACCCATTCCGCAAAGAGCGCGGAATGGATGGGGCTGGGACTTAGTTGCGGGGTAGACGGCGACCGTTCATCCCCGGACGTAACGCGCTGCCGCGAGTAAAGCTGCTCAGGATGACAGCTTTTGTTTTGATGCGAATTTCTGAGACAGGACACTCGTTCGCAGGAGATAAGGTCAGATGAATAGCATTGCGCGATGGATTGCCGGCATGGTGTTCTTGCCTATTGCGGGAGCGGCGTGGGCTGCGCCCAAAACATTTCTCGCCAACGATTATGGCGCTACGGGAGACGGCAAAACTCTCAATACAAGTTCTCTTCAGAAGGCCATCGATGCGGCTGCGGCGAGCGGCGGCACGGTTACGCTGAAGCCCGGAATCTACCTCATTGGTTCCCTGTTTCTCAGGTCAGGTGTAACGCTCGACGTGGGGGAAGGAGTAACGCTAATAGGCTCAGAGAAGCTTGACGCTTATCCGATGCTGCCGACACGGATTGCCGGTATCGAGATGAGCTGGCCAGCGGCGCTGATCAATGTGCGCGACCAGCATCATGTGACGATCACAGGCAAAGGCACGATCGATGGCGATGGGCCGATTTGGTGGAAGTCCTACTGGGACCTGCGCGCGACGTATGAACCGAAGGGCTTGCGCTGGGCCTCGGACTACGATGCCCGCAGGCCGCGGCTGATCCTGATTCAGAACTCGGTGGATGTTCAGCTTGGCGGCGGCATTTTGCTGAAGCGTTCCGGATTCTGGACGGTGCAGATTCTCTATTCGCACGATGTTCATGTGGATGGAGTGGTGATCCGCAACAACGAAGGCGGCAAAGGGCCGAGCACGGACGGCATCGATATCGACTCGTCCCGCAAGGTGCTGATTGAACATGCCGATATCGATGTGAACGACGATGCTCTCTGCCTGAAGGCCGGGCGCGACTCCGATGGGCTGCGAGTGAACAGGCCTACGGAAGATATCGTGCTGCGCGATACGATTGTGCGCCATGGCGCGGCGGCCGTGACGATCGGCAGCGAGACTTCAGGAGGCTTTCGCAACATCGAGGCCTACAACATTACTGCGCTCAGCGGCGTGCCTTCGGGAGTTCTGTTCAAGTCCGCACACACGCGCGGCGGCTTTGCACGCGACATCCGCATCCATGACCTGACGCTTGAGGGCGTCGCTATTCCCATTCACATCACGATGAACTGGAATCCGAGCTACAGCTACGCCACTTTGCCGGAAGGCGTGAAGGACGTTCCTCCTTACTGGACTGTGCTGACGACCAAAGTTCCGGAGCAGCAGGGCCTGCCGCACTTTAGCGATGTTCACATCTGGAAAATCAAGGCAACCGGCGCGAAGAGCGCTTTCAATGTAAGCGCTTATCCGAACGCGACGCTGGACGACTTCCGGCTTGACCATCTGGATATTAAGGCTGCCACGGCAGGCACAATTGCGAACGCGAAGAACTGGACTCTGACGGCAAACAGGATCAAGACAGCCGATGGAAGCAAACCAGTGTTTGCCGATTCCCCGGAAAAGGATGTGAAAGACGTTCCGTTCGGCGAGCCCAAGTAATTCTCCGACGCAATCACAGAATTAGAGAACAAGAGATCTGGATGAGGAATTTACGTATATATCACTGTTTTTAAAGATTTTAACATATAATGAACCTCGAAAACCCACCCCGCACGTCAATGGCCTGTGTCATTGAGGGGGGGTGGGGTGGGGTAGGAGGGGGGTGGGGCAGGTTCTGCATTCCCCTTTGGTTCGAGGGCGGAGGGCGCGGTTTGAGGTGAAATATCCCATGTAATGATTGTGCGCCGATGGGCCTTAATTCTCTGCAGTTAAAATGGCGGGTAAGTCCTTTCAATTCAGCAACGTGAAAATTAGCCTTGTTTTTGTTGTTTGTGGGTGCGGCGGCGCGTCACGGATGACCGCAAATGGTTGAAGGGAAGATTAGTGGACTCCCAGGTCTTGTGTTTGGATAGGCGGAGTGGAGCTGGCTTCATGCAGGCCCACCCTGGTGAGGTGAGTCTGAAGTTCATCGAAGAACAAACGCAGATTCCTCGCTCACCACTCCCAATCTCCACCCCAAAGAGCAAAAGCGCTCTCTGGGGACCCCGGAAAGCGTTTGGGGCCCCGTTCGCTCGTAATGAACGGTCCGGTTGAGTGTTGTTCTGTCCCACCCATTCCGCAAAGAACGCGGAATGGATGGGGCACGGGGCTTAGTTGCGGGGTAGACGGCGGCCGTTCATTCCGGACGTAACGCGCTGCCGCGAGTAAAGCGGGCCAGAATGACAGCCGATGTTTTGTGGGGAATTTTAGACTCAGGACCCTGGCCGCAAAAACAAAGACGTGGCGAGGATGGGCACCTGGCATTGTGCTAAGTTCTAACCGTGACCGATGACGAGCAAGAGACGGTGGGCAAGACGGCGAGGAAGAGGGCGCGGCTGTTGCCTGGGCTGGCGGTCAAGGATGGCTTGATGCGGCATCCGTTCGACCTGGAGTTTGGGGTGAGGACGAGCGGGCTGGTTGCCGGGCGGAATCTGAAGAGCGGGCACCGGAACGACCGGCATAATACGGCGTACTACGGGGTGTCGCCCTCAGTGCTTCAGGGGATGGTGGTGCGGTGGCGGCGGACCAAGCCGGCCGCGCCGATTGACGAGTTCACCTTTGTGGACCTCGGCGCGGGGATGGGGCGGGCTGTGCTGCTGGCCTCGGAGTTGCCGTTTCGCGCGGTGGTGGGTGTGGAACTGAATCCGGCCCTGGCCCGGATTGGCAGAAGGAATATGGCGCTGTGGCGTAAGGCGGGGCGGGCTCTGGCTCCGATGCGGATGGCATGCCGGGATGTGACCGAGTTCGCACTGCCGGCGGGGCCGTGCGTGGTGTTCCTGTTCAACCCGTTTGGTGCGCCGGTGTTGAAGCGGCTGCTGACGGTGTGGAGCGAGGACTTTGCCGGGCGCGAGGGACAACTGGACATCCTGTATGTAAACAACGAGCAGGAACATGCGCTGGAGATGCATGCGGGCTTTAGCAGGCTGTTTGCCGGGCAGGTGAGGCGGTCGCGGGCCGATGCGATCGCAGACCACAGGATTCTGGCCAACCAGCCGGATGGGGAGTATGCCTCGTCGAACTGGGAGGACTGCTCGATTTACCGGTGGACGGGGAGAAGACAGGGAATAGGGACCAGGGAATAGGGACTGGGGCGGTGCCTGGGGTCTTTCGAAGAACAAACGCAGATTCTTCGCTCAGCACCCCCGATCTCCGCCGCAAAAAGCAAAAGCGCTCTTTGAGGAACCCGGAAAGCGTTCGGGGCCCCGTTCACTCCTGATGAAGGGTCCGGTTGAGTGTTGTTCTGTCCCACCCATTCCGCAAAGAACGCGGAATGGATGGGGCACTGGGCTTAATTGTGAGGTAGACGGCGGCCGTTCATCCACGGATGTAACGCGCTGCCGCGAGTAAAGATGCTCAGAATGACAATCGTTGTTTTGTTAGGAATTTTGGACTCCGGACACTAGGGATTTGCCCTGTTGACTAAAGTGCCGTGGACGGGCAAAGCTTGTAGGACTTTTGGATTCGAGTGCGAGGCGCTTTGGGGGGTACGACATTGAAGGAACCGCATCTGGTATTGGGAATCGGTGAACTACTGTGGGATATTTTGCCGGAGGGGCCCAGGTTGGGTGGAGCGCCGGCGAACTTTACCGTGATGGCTGGACGGCTGGGGAACCATGCCGCGATCTTGAGCCGGATTGGGCGCGACGAACTGGGGCGTCTGGCGGTGGACCGGCTGGACCCGATGCCGATTGATACGAGTTGCCTGGAAGTGGACCCGCGGCATGGGACAGGCCGGGTGACGGTGACGTTTGCCGAGGGCGAGCCGCACTACGAGATTCACAAGCCGGCAGCATGGGACTTTATGGAGCTTTCGGACGAATGGGTGCAACTGGCGGAACGAGCAGACGCTATCTGCTTTGGGTCGCTGGGACAGAGGAGCCTGGAGTCAAAGCAGACCATTCAGACCCTGGTAGCGCAGGCTCCGGCCACATGCATTCGCGTGTTTGACGTGAATCTTCGCACGCCGTTCTATACCGGCGAGGTGGTGCAGGAATCGCTGGAACTGGCGACGGTGCTGAAGATGAGCGACGCGGAGTTGCCAGAGGTGCTGAACCTGCTGGGCATGCCGATGGACGAGGAGCCAGAGGGCGACGGGCTGCGGCTGGGCGCGGAACGGCTGCTGGAGGAGTTTCCGACGCTGGAACTGGTGGCTGTGACGAGGGGCAGCCGGGGCAGCCTGCTGGTGAAGCGCGGGGAGTGGAGCGAGCACCCGGGATTTCCGGTGAAAGTGGTGGACAGGATCGGCGCCGGGGATGCGTTTACCGCAGCGCTGACACACTACCTGCTGCGCGGAGCGGACCTGACGACGCTGAATGAGGCAGGCAACCGCTGGGGTGGCTGGGTAGCTTCACAATCAGGCGCCATGCCGTCTTTGCCTGAATCTGTGCGCGCTTCGATTGCCGCGGCAATCGAAGGATAGACGACAGCGGCAGGGTGAAGAGTGGTGGGGCATGTTGACTGGGAATCGGGGCTTCAAGAAAACGTTATCCAGATTGTCAGATGCCACTATGCCCGGTTACTATGGCGGGGTTATGAAGAGACAACTTTCCTCGTTTGCATTTATCTGTGCGCTTGTATTTTCGTTGAGCCTGACCGCGCAGTCGCCTTCACTGAATATCCAGGTGGATCATCCGACGGCCAAGGTAAGTCCGATGCTGTACGGGTTGATGACCGAAGAGATCAACTTCTCGTATGACGGCGGGCTCTACGGCGAACTGGTAAAAGACCGCGTGGTGGGCCGGGGGTTTGGGGGGCTTTCGCACTGGACGATGGCGGCTGGCTGGAACTCGGCGGTCAACATCTCGATGGACGATAAGACCGGGCCGAGCGCCGCACTGACGCGCAGCCTGAAGGTAAGCGTAACGGCGGCGACGGAAAGAGCACCGGCGGGGGTGCAGAACGATGGATTCTGGGGCATCCCGGTGCGGCCGCGGACGACTTATACCGGGTCGTTCTATGCGAAGACGGACAACGCCGGGGTTCCGGTGACGGTTAGCCTCCAGAACGATCAGACAGGCGTTACCGCTGCCAAGGCGACCGTAACGGGATTGACGGGCGAGTGGAAACAGTACACCTTCACGCTGAAGACGGCGGATGTGCCGGTTTCATCGAACAACCATCTGATTCTGACGATGCCGAAGCCGGCGACGGTTTGGTTCGACCTGGTTTCGCTGTTTCCGCCGACCTATCATGGGCGGGTGAACGGCAACCGCATCGACTTGATGGAAAAGATGGCGGCGATGCATCCGAAGTTTCTGCGCATGCCGGGCGGCAACTACCTGGAAGGCGAGCATATTCCCGACCGGTTTGACTGGAAGAAGACGATTGGCCCGCTGGTGGACAGGCCTACTCATCCGAGCCCGTGGCGCTATCGCTCGTCGGATGGTATGGGATTGCTGGAGTTTCTGGAATGGTGCGAAGACCTGAAGATTGAGCCGGTACTGGCGGTGTATGCCGGCTACTCGCTGGCGCAGGAGCACGTGGACCCAGGACCGGCGCTTGAACCCTACGTTCAGGATGCACTGGACGAGATTGAGTATGTAACGGGCAGTGCGGATACGAAGTGGGGCGCAGTGCGCGCCAAGAACGGGCATGCGGCGCCGTTCCCGCTGCACTATATCGAGGTGGGCAATGAGGACTGGTTTGACCGTTCGGGGTCGTATGACGGACGGTTCGCGCAGTTCTTCAAGGCAATCAAGCAGCGCTATCCGGAGCAGCAGGTGATCGCGACCGCGCCAGTGAAGGGCGTGACGCCGGACGTGCTGGACGAGCACTTTTATATGTCGGCCGAGAAGTCCTTCTCCGATGCGAACCACTACGACAAGACCGACCGCAAGGGGCCGAAGATCTTTGTTGGCGAGTGGGCGACGCGCGAGGGCGATCCGACGCCGAACCTGCAATCCGCGCTGGCCGATTCCGCGTGGATGACGGGGATGGAGCGGAATAGCGACATCATCATCATGGAGAGCTATGCGCCGCTGTTTGTGAACGTGAACGCGGGCGGCATGCAGTGGCCCAGCGACCTGATTGGATATAACGCGCTGACGAGTTATGGGTCGCCGAGCTACTGGGCTCAGGTGATGTTCGGGAGCAACGTTGGCACCGAGGTGGTGGCCAGCACGCTTGCGAATACCGAGACGAGGGTCTATGCTTCGGTGACGCGGGACGAGAAGCGGCGGAAGATTTTTGCCAAGGTGGTGAACGGCACATCTGAAGCGCAAGCGCTGAGTATCTCGATCGAAGGTGCGAGCAAGATCGCTCCGCAGGCGAAGCTGACGACTCTGAGCGGCAAGACACCGAACGCGACTAACACGATCACGCATCCTGATGCGATTGTGCCGGTCGTGAAGAGCGTACCGGTTACGGGACCGAAGTTCCAGCAGAGCTTTGCGCCATATTCGGTGAATGTGCTGGAGCTGAGTTACTAGGTCCACGTGTGGTGTCTGCGAAGTACTTTGAAGAATGAGCGGAAGAACAAAAGCAGATTCTTCGCTCACCACCCCCAATCTCCACCCCGGAAAACGTTCGGGGCCCGGTTCGCTCCTAATGAACAGTCCGGTTGAGTGTCGTTCTGTCCCACCCATTCCGCAAAGAACGCGGAATGGATGGGGCACGGTGCTTCGTTGCGAGGTAGACGGCGGCCGTTCATCCCCGGACGTAACGCGCGGTCGCAAGTAAAGCTGCTCAGAATGACAGATCCTGTTTTGACGTGAGTTTCAGAGACAGGACACTCGAGCCAGGAATAATTCGCGAAGCGGTCCCGCCATTCGGACAATTGTTCGGGTGGTGGGCTATTCGTTTTTGAGCAATAGATCAGCGCGAGGAATGCAATGCATTTTTCTTCAATAGAGTTTGGGAACTACAGGCGGCGGGCGGCGGGGTTGGCTGCAACCCTGGTGGCTATGGCGGCAATTACGTACGCACAGGCGCCTGGCCGGGACTTGCACGAGGAGTTCCTAAATCCTCCGCCGGAGGCTCGACCGATGATGCGCTGGTGGTGGTTTGGGCCGGCGGTGACCAAGCCGGAGCTGAAGAAGGAGCTTGAGACCATGCGCGGGGCGGGCATTGGCGGCGCGGAGATTCAGCCGGTGTATCCGATGATGCTGGACGACCGGGCGAAGGGGATCAAGAATTTCAGTTACTTATCGCCCGAGTTTCTAAGTGCTGTGAGTTATGCCAACACGACCGCACGGGCGCTCGGACTGCGCGTGGATATAACGCTGGGAAGCGGGTGGCCTTACGGCGGCCCGAAGACCACGCTGGCACTGGCGGCGGGGCGTCTCAAGGTAGTTACCGTTCCTGTTGCCGGCACAACGGTGACTGCGCCAAAACTGGCAGCCGGAGATAGTTTTATCGCGGCGTTTGAAGTGTCTGGTACTGGGAAGTCGTTTGACGCGGCATCGGCGCGGCGCATTGATCCTGCGCCGCCTTCCCTTCCCCTGGGCAGCGGAGAGCGGACGGTGCTCTACTTTATCGCAAGCCACACACATCAGGCAGTGAAGCGCGCGGCCTTTGGAGCCGAGGGCAATGTGCTCGACCACATGTCGCGCGCGGCGATCGACGAACATCTGACCGATGTGGCGACACCGCTGCTGAAGGCCTTCGGCAATGAGCCGCCTTATTCAGTGTTTTCCGATTCGCTGGAAGTGTATGGCTCCGACTGGACTGAGAATTTGCCGGCGGAGTTTCAGCGGCGGCGCGGGTACGATCTGATTCCGCATCTTCCGGAGCTTCTGGCGGGGGGAACGGCGCAGGCGGATGCGGTGCGGCACGACTGGGGCGTTACGCTGAGCGACTTAGTCAGGGAGAACTATCTTTCACCGCTCACAAAGTTTGCCGAGGCGCATCACACGAAGTTCAGATCGCAGACGTACGGCATGCCTGGAGTGACCCTGGCCGACCAGGCTGTGTCGAATCTGCCTGAGGGCGAGGGGCCGCAGTGGCGCTCATTTTCATTTACGCGCTGGGCCAGCTCGGCGAACCACTTGTATGGCAACAGTGTGACGTCGGCGGAGACGTGGACATGGCTTCATTCGCCCGCGTTCCGGGCTACGCCGCTGGATATGAAGGCCGAGGCGGACCGGATGTTTCTGCTGGGCGTGAACCAGTTTATCGGGCACGGGTTTCCGTATTCGCCGGCGGGGGCTGGAGAGCCAGGGTGGTCACTTTACGCGGCTGCGGTGTTTAACTCGCATAGTCCGTGGTTCGCGGTGATGCCGGATATTACAAAGTATCTGCAGCGGATGAGCTGGCTGCTGCGGCAGGGAAAGCCGGCCAACGATGTGGCGATTCTACTGCCCGAGGACGATGCGCAGGCGGCGTTCGCGCCGGGCGGACGCGATTCGGTGACCGACGAAATGAAACGGTGGATTACGCCGGTGTTGATGGGGGCGATCCTCGACGCAGGGTACAACATCGACTACATCGATGCGACAACCATCGAGAAGCTGGGGACGATTCCCTACCCTGTTGTGGTGATGCCGTCGACAGAGCGGATGCCGTTGGCGGCGTACAAAAAGATCGAGAGCTACGCGGCGGGCACGGGCAGGGTAATTGCCTTGGGCGCGCGGCCGTCGCTTGCGCCGGGGCTGATGGAGCAGAGCGCATCGAGGGAGGTGGCGGCAGTTTCAGCGAGGCTGTTCACGGAGAGCGGACACAAGGGCGTGGTTGTGGATTCGCTGGCGAAGCTGCCGGATGCGCTGCACCAGGCGCTGACGCCGGATGTGGCGGCAAAGGGGCAGACCGAAGGATTCGGGTTTATCCACCGCAAGCTGACGGACAGCGATGTCTATTTTGTAGCGAACACGGGGAACAAGCGGATCGATGCGGCCTTGCAGTTCCGGTCTGCTTATCCGGTTGTGGAGGCCTGGGATCTGGACTCGGGCAAGGTTCTGATGACGGCCGCGACGAAGGACGGAGCGGGGATTCCGCTGGTGCTGGCTCCGTATGAGTCGCGAGTGTTTGAGCTGAAGGAGAAGAGCGCGGAGAAGCCGGGTGGAGAGCGGGCGGCAGCGACGGAAAAGGAGCTTGCCGATTTGAGTGGCGGATGGACAATTCGCTTTGGCGCGGAGGCGAAGGATCAGGCGCTGACGAAACTGGGCTCGTGGACGGAGCTGGAGGGAAGAAAGTATTTCTCCGGTGAGGCGAGCTACGCGCGGAGCATATTCGTGAAGAGCGCGCCCGCTGTGGGTAAGAGGATTCTGCTCGATTTTGGCATGGGCAAGCCGACGGTGGACACGCGGCCTCCGGGATCGAATGGAATACGGGCACTGCTGGACCCGCCGGTGGGCGAGGCGGCGATCATCCTTGTGAATGGCGTGCGGGTGGGTTCGCTATGGCATCCGCCGTACCGGATCGACATTACCAATTACATGCATTCGGGGACAAATCAGGTGACGGTGCGCGTTTTCAACACGGCGATCAATCTGATGGCGGGTCAGCCGCCGCGGGATTTTTCAGCGCTGTATGCGAAGTATGGGAGGCGGTTCGATATGCAGGATATGGATAACCTGCAGCCGATTCCGTCGGGATTGATGGGGAGGGTGAAGCTGGTGGAGAAGAGCTGGTAGCTTCCAGCTTTCAGCTATCAGCCTCCTTGTCGGATCATTGGCTGCATGCGGTCCCACCCTTGCGGTAGAGAAGAACCGCAAGGATGGGGCACGGTGCGAAGTGCGGGAATGGGCGTTTGAGATTGAGTGTGTTGCTGTCCCACCCTAGGCGCAATAACAAAGACGCGCCAAGGATGGGGCACCCGGATTTCTTGCACCGGAAAAGGCAAGGGGTTTGATGGGTTAGTTTGTGGCGGCTTGGCGGGCGGCTACCAGGGCGCGGATGAACTCGGGAGTGGAACCGCAGCAACTGCCGATGAAAGATGCGCCGGCATTGCGCAGGGCGGCGAACTGAGAGGCGAAGTAGTCGGCTGAGGTTGCGTAGTGAATCGCAGCGCCCTCGATGATGGGCAGGCCGGCGTTGGGCTTGATCCAGACGGGCAGGTCGCAGGCGGCGTGAAGGCGGGCGCAGATGGGAATAGCAAGCTCGACGCCTACGCCGCAGTTTGCGCCGATGGCGTCAGCACCGGCGTCAACCATGGCAGTCGCGATGGCCTCGGGAGTTGCGCCCATCATGGTGCGGTCCTTGTTCTTTCCTGAATCGAACGCGAAGGAAACAAGAACGGGGAGACCGGTGAGCTTTGCCGCTACGACGGCCAGGCGCGCTTCGTCGATTTCACTCATGGTTTCAATCAGCAAAGCATCAGCACCCGCAGCGGCCAGGGACGCTGCCTGGGCTGTAAATGCGGCCGAGACATCCTCGGGATCGAGTTCGCCGGATACGAGCAGCTTGCCGGTGGGGCCGATGGAGGCGAACACCAACGCCCGCTGCCCTGCCGCTCGTTTCGAGAGGGCTACGCCGGCGCGATTGATGGCGTCCAGCTCAGCCGAAGCGCAGGCGTGCATGGCGATAGAGTTGGCGCGAAAAGTATTGGTGAGGATGACCTGGCTGCCAGCTTCGGCGTAGGCGCGCGCCACGGCTTCAACCTGATCGGGGTGGGTGAGGTTCCAGGTGTCTGGCGTGGAGCCGAGAGCAAGACCGCGCGCCTGTAGCTCAGTGCCCCAGGCGCCGTCAGTGATGAGAAGGCCTTTTGACAACCACTCGCGGAGGCGGCTCATGCGGCCACCTCAGCGAGTGCAATCAGATTTGCTGCGTTTACTTCAATTCCACCAGTGAACTGATTCGGTTGGTCCAGACCTTTCATGCACAGCTCCCTTGCGTAAGTACGCGTGCTTAGGGGTATAACCTGGCCGGCGTAATCTCCGGCTCCGGGTCCCCCGAAGCTACGATCAGCTTTTTCAACTCTTCGCGCAGTTGGCTGGCTGTCTCGCGGTACTCTTTTCTTCCGGCGAGGTTGACCAGTTCGTGCGGATCGTTGCGCTGATCGTACATCTGGTACTCATGATAATTGGTGCTGACGGAGGTGTTTGCTGCGCCGGTTGGATCGGCGACGCAATAGGTCCAGTCTTTGGTTCGGATGGCGCGGCCGGTCATGGATTCGCTGATTTGAATGAGTTCCTTGTTTGGCCATGCCTGCCTTGCCTTTGCGTCATGCACCAACGGCAGGAAGCTTCTTCCCTTCATCGATTCCGGCACCGGGACGCCGGCCGCATCGAGGAGCGTGGGCGCAATATCGACGATGCCGACGATCTCCTGCATCTGGCTTGCGCTTTGGAAACCAGGACCGTCGATGAGGAATGGAATGCGCAACGAGCTGTTATGAGTGCTGCGCTTGTACTCCTGATTGCGGGTCATGAAATGGCAGCCGTGATCGCTCATGAAGACAAATATCGTGTTTTCGGCAAGACCCTGTTCTTCGAGAACCTTACGGAGACGACCGACGGAGGCGTCAATGCTCTCGCATGCGCCGTAGTAGTCGGGAAGTTGCTGGTGCCAGTCGCCGGGGAAGGCGCGCAGGTCGGGCGGAACATAGGCGTTGATGAAGCGCTCAGCTGAGCCCTTGGGGCCAACCATGCGGGCCAGATCGTTCTGCTGGTGGGGTTCGAGCTGCGAGATGAGCAAGAGAAACGGCTTCTCCTGTTTCTGGCGCAGGAATTTTTCGGCGCGATCGGTGAGGAAATCGACGCGGTACTCGTCTTTGAAGGTGATGGGATTGTTGTCGCGGTCCCAGATGGTTCCTTCGTATGGGTGGGTGGAGAACTCGAGGGCGTTGGAGCCCTCCCACAGATCGAGGAATCCTCCGCGATGCTCGACCTTGACGGGTCCGCGGCCACCGCCCTCGGCCTCAGAGCCAGCGGCCAGGTGCCACTTGCCGATGTAGTTTGCCGTGTAGCCGGATTTGCGGAGTTCGGTGGCAAGCGTGGGCAGGTCGCTGCGAAGGCCGAGGCCGTTGTGCCACACCCCGGTCTCGGAAGCATAGCGGCCGGTGAGCATGACTGATCGCGACGGGCCGCAGACCGGCTGGTTGGTAACGGCGTGTGTGAAGTTGGTGCCGGCCGCGGCGAGCGCGTCGAGATTTGGCGTGTGGCTGGAACTGTTGAGCCCGTTGGCTCCGACAAAATCCCAACGGAACTGATCGGAGTGATAAATCACGATGTTCGGTCTGCGGTTCTTTTCCGCGGAACCGGAATTTGAACCATTGCCTGCCTCGGCAGGGCGCGGCAGTGCAGCCGCCACCCCTGCAGAAGCAGCGGCGGCGGCTGTACTGAAGAGAAAGCTTCTTCTATTTACTGACAAAGTTTTGCTCCTGATCGTACTTTCCCGTGTTGGTGAAGATTGCTTGGGTAGCATCTGCGGCAAGGCTAAAGCCGTGCCCTTTCAAGACGTCGACTTAATCAGAGGCTCCTCAGAAGTAGTACTTCATGCTCAATTGGATTTCGCGCGGATCGCTTGGATTGTCGCGAGTGGCGCTAATGGAAGCAAAGGTATTGGGAGTGGTGAAGTTGAGACTTCCGGGCTGACCTAAGTTCGGCGTATTGGTCAGGTTGAAGACCTCGGCGCGGAATTCGAAGTGGGTCTCAGCGACCGCAGGAAACTGGCGGAAGAGAGACATGCTCAAACCATGATACGGAGGTCCTGTAACCTGCGCGGGACGCCCGCCAAGATTCGCGATACTGGCGGAGGTAGAGGTTGCAGCGGCTGGATTGACGAATGCCGATGGGTTGAGGAACTGCTTTGCATTATGCGTACCGGCATAAGGACTCTGGCCGGGAACGAGGAGAGCATTGCAGCCGAGGCCGGCGGCGTTTGTGGTGGTGCAGGCAACGGTGAAGGGCTGTCCGTCCTGGGTGGTGAGAATCCAGTTTGTGGACCATCCGCCGGCGATGACCGAGGCCACGCCGGTGTTGAGCCAACGCTGATTTTTGCCGAAGGGGACCTGATAACTGCCGCTCACGTGGATGATGCGGCGAACGTTGATATCGCAGAGCCCGCGATCGGCGCTGATGCCCATTCCAGCAACATAGGGAGCGCGGTAGCTGCCGACACCGTTATCAAGCATGTCGCGTGAATTGCCAAGGCACTTGGACCAGCTGAAGTTGGCGAGCAGGCTGAATCCGCTGCTGAAGCGATGCTCGACGTTGGTCTGAAGGCCGTTGTAGCTGGAAGCGCCAGAGCGCGCGATAAACGTTCCGCCGGTGGCGAAATCCGGGAAGAACGAGTTGGCCTTGACGTTTGCCGAGGGAGGCAGGATGGTGTTGACGGTGTTGGTGCTGAGGCCGACCTGTACATGGCGCGATCCGGTGCCGACATACCCAACCTGAACAACAGTATTGGGCGAGAGTTGGTACTGGAGTTGAAGGTTGTAGGCCTGCGAGTACGAGGTCTTGGCATCGCGCGGCTCGCCGAGCAGCGTGAGGGCGGTGTTGGAGGAGGCTACACCGGCGGCGGGTGTAAGCGGCACGTTGAGCAAGCCGTTCTGGAGTGTGCCGATGGAGTTATCCGCGGTGAGCGGCGTGACGGCGTTGCTGTTGGAGTAGGACGTGGTTACCTGGAACGGGAAGTTGATGTAGTTACTGATGCTGAGGCCGTGGTTTTCATTTCCCTGATAAAAGATGCCGTAACCGCCGCGAAGGACGAGTTTGGGTAGAATCTGGTAGGAGAATCCTACGCGTGGAGCAAAGTTCTTTTTCTGCGCCTGCACCAGACCGTTGCCGCTGACCGGCGTATAGGTAATGCCGTCCTTAGCGAGCAGGGTAAGGAATGCCGCAGGGAGATTGGCGGCCTGCGATTGCGGGAAATAGAAGCGGGTTGTGCTATCGGAGGTGAGCCCAGTCTGTGCTGGCACCATATTCGCAAAGTGGCTGTTGGCTTCCTCGGGCGTGCCGATGAAGTCCCAGCGTAAGCCGAGGTTCAGCGTGAGCTTTGGAGAGATGCGCCAGTTGTCTTGCCCGTAGACGCCGATGTACGGACGCACGAGGCGAAATGCGGGTGGGAAGTTCGACGCGGACATGGCATTGGCGCCGCCGACATTGTTGAGACCGCCGGAGACCGTGGTTGCCGAGGGGTTGAGAACGAATTGGGCGCGGTCGGTGGAATTGTCTGTCGAATTGACAACGGAAGTATAGACGCCGTTGCTGGTGAAGCTGCCGCGCGAGGTGGTGGGGGTAAGTGTGGGAGCGGCGATGTACTGGTACTCGCTGCCGAGGCGGATCTGATGATGGCCGCGATCTATGGAGACATTTTCTGAAACCTGGAAGATATCGCTGGCCTTGTCGCTGGGCATAGTGCCAGGGGAGCCGATTGCGGAAAGCTGACCAAAGTTCAGCGAGGGCAATCCGCCGTTGGTGGGGATCTGCGGAACACCCAGGATGCCGTATTGGGCCGGAATCCCCATTACATTTGCATCGAATTGACGGCGCGCATCGGCGACGCGGCTATAACCGGCGCGAACCTCGAGCACCAGTCTGGGAGTGAATACATGGGTTTCGCTGATGGCTTCGTTCTGTGACTCGGTCCAACCTGTACCCGGGCGAGATGCGCCGCCGTCGGCAACTCCGGCAAACGGGCTGGGCTGGTACTGCGTATTTTTAACAAAGCTGTAGCGCCCGAAAGCCGAGTCTCTCTCGCTGAAGATCTGATCGAAACGAGTGTCGAAGCCGTTGATGTTCGTGGTTGAAGCTGGGCTGGCGGTGTAGTTATTGACCAGTGTGGCCGAGGTGGGCGCCGGGTAAAGCTTGAGCAGTGCGATGGCTGCGGCGTTGAGGCGCGCGGAGGGCAGAGCATTGAGAAGGGCCTTGTTGGCAGCGGTGGTGAAGTCGGTGGTGTTCCCAATGGCGCCGGAGTAGAAGGGGTCGCGCACAAACCCGACTGCTGTTGCTGAAAGCCCGGTAACTGGATCGATACCGCCAGAACTGACAGGGCGGCTTGTGGCCGGATCGAAGACGGTACCGCTGGGGAAGATGCGCCCGAGAAGGTCAGTCTTGGTTCCGCTTTGCAGGGTGATCAGATCCTGAAGGTTGGTGAATCCGCTGGAGGCTTCGGCGGCCGTGGGCACGGTCTGCGTAAAGGTCTTTCCTTTGACGATGCGGGTTCCCTGATAGTCGAAGAAGAAGAATGTCTTGTCGTGGCCGTTGTAGAGATGAGGTATCTTTACCGGGCCGCCGAGGGTTCCACCGAACTGATTCTGCCGGAATTTTGGCTTACGCTGGGTGCTGAGAACAAAGTAATCCTTTGCGTCGAATAAGTCGTTGCGCACGAACTCCCACAAGTCGCCATGATAGGCGTTGGTGCCGGACTTGGTGGTGACGTTCAAGACGGCTCCTGCGGCGTGGCCGAACTCGGCCGAGTAGTCGCTCGTCTGCACGGTGAATTCGCGCAGCGCGTCGGGCGGAGGCAGGACGACGAACTGGGCCTGATTCACAAGATCGGCGATGGCGACGTTGTCGTCCATTCCGTCGAGCAGGTAATCATTCTGGGTGCGGCGGGAGCCGTTGGCGGTGAACGAACCGCTGGCCTGCAGGCCGCGGCTGTCGTTCTGAGCGATGGTGACGCCGGGGGACAATTGCGCCAGAAAGGCCGCGTTACGGCCATTCAAGGGCAGGTCGTTAATGACTTTCTGATCGACGAGTTGCTGAATGGAGGAGGATTGTGTTTCGAGAATGGGACCGGCGGATGTGACCTCAATCTGCTGCGTCACTTCGCCGACCTGCAACTTGGGATCGATCTCAAGGTGGCCCTGCACGGTCACTTCCACTTTCGACTGTACGGAGGTTTGGAAGCCCGCCTTTTTGACGGTGAGAGTGTAGCTGCCGATCTTCAGGGGGCTGAAGCTGTAGCTGCCATCCTGGCCGGATTGCCGCGTCTGGGTGCGACCGGTAGAAGCGTCTGTGATGGTGAGCGTCGCGCCCGGGATGGAAGCTCCCGAGCTATCGAAAACCGTACCGACTATAGAGCCTGTGTCCACCTGCGCTTGCATAAACCGCTGCGACAGGGGGAGGAATAAAAGCAATATTGCCAGATACCAGTAGCGTTTTATGCCGAAGGGCCTTGAATACAATTCCGTCTCGAATTTGCTGTCATTATTCACGCTTTGCCTCATTTGTGTGGCCATCCTGAGCTCCTTACTGTTCTTGCATCTGTTATTAACAACTGCGCAAAGTAATGCTTTGCGAGTGACTTCAGTCAAGAGAACTTACCGTTAAAAAACAAAGACCCACCACGCTTCGCAGCGGGGTGGGTCTTGGGTACTCCGATACTTTGTGTTCGGGAACTAACCCATTGGACGCACTCTCGCGACACCGCCCTGACAGCAGCACATACAGATCGCGAGTGTGAGTGAACGGGCCATAGAATCCCTTACCTGCAGGGCAGCAAATGCACGCCTCCGTCCGGCAGGTCTTCGTAGAGTAAAGTGAAACCCCTTCTGTGTCAAACCAGACACGGGATTGTTGAGTACCTAAGAAAAGCTCAGATTGCTGCACCTGCTGGGAGTTTTTGAAACCGGTAGCGTCTTGCGCCGGGGCGAATTCGGCCTGTTTGATGGCGCGGAGAATCGCTTCGAGCAGAGTTGCCAACCCGGAACGGCAACGCAATGCTTGCATCGCAAGGAATCCCATCGTCTGCCGCCAGCAACGAGATGAAGTCACTTTCATGCCAGGTTTGCCCCTCACGGACCGAGAGCTAGCCGATAGCTGTGCTCATCCCGCGGCAATCTCTCAATGCAGAATTGCGCAGTTCAAGCTGCCAGTTTTCGCTACGCCTGATTGTTCTTCGCAATTCTGTGGCGGATACTGGGCCACCTGGAAACGTACTGTCAAGTCACGGGGGGGCCAATGACGGTTACATACGCATTGCACCGTATAACTCTTTTTATATCTTTACGATAAAGGCCACCGCGTGACATTTGCAAACGGATGTCACGCGGTGTTAGGCTATCGGCCATGCACAAGGACCTGCCAACCGAGCCGTTGAAAGTTTCGTCGGCCCAGGCGTTGGAGCATCTGGATGCAATTTGCGCGAGTCCCTTCTTCATCACGAGCAAACGTTGCCAGGAATTCCTCCGCTATGTGGTTCTGGAGACCATCCAGGGGCGGGGAGACTTGATCAAGGAGCGCAATATAGCGCACGAGGTATTCGGAAAAGGGAACAACTTCGAACCCGGCGAGTACTCGCTGGTGCGCGTGAAGGCGGGAGAGGTAAGGAAGCGGCTATCGGACTATTACCAGTCGACACCGGATAACGGGTTCAAGATCGAACTACCATTGGGCGGTTATGTTCCCCGGATACACAGTTCTGGGGAATCTGCGACCACTGCCCTGCCGCCTGAAGGAGTGAAGATTGACGCCGCAAAGCCATTCAACAGACGCAGGTTCGCCTGGATGGCTGGCGGGACACTGGGGATTCTGGGGGCCGCGAGCCTTTTCCCGATTCTGCACCAGAAAGCCACGCCTTTGGATGTATTCTGGCGGCCGGTGTTTGCAACCAAGGCACCGCTACTCATCTTCATTCCAGTGATGCGCGATAAAGACGGAAAGCTGACGGAGTGGGTTGGAATTGGCCCGACGGCCTCACTGAGGCGCGCCGCGGACTTTTTGACGGAGCACCACTATCCATACCACCTGCGATTTGGCGCAGAGTTGACCTATTCTCAACTGCGCGAACAGCCAAGCCTGATTTTGGGAGGCTTCGACGCAGATTGGACGATGCGGATGGCCGGCGGCCTGCGCTTTGCTCCTACCCATATGGACGGGACAGGCGAGCGTGGCTTTATCGACAATCAGACCAAGCAAGTATGGAAAGCGATCAGGAACCCATCTAACCCTTATGCCGATGCGGACAGAGAGATCAAGAGCCCGCCGAACCCTTACGTTGATGTGGACTACGGGATCTTGTGCCGACTATTCGATGCCGCGACAGGCCAGATCCGGCTGCTGGCTGTGGGCACGCAAACCTTCGGCACGGAAGGCGCAGCCAATCTTCTGTTCTCTCCCGAACTATTTGCCGCAGTGGTACAGCAGGCACCTCACGACTGGGAAACAAAGAACTTTCAGGCTGTAATCCGCGTGTCGGTGATCGGGACGACCACGTCTTCTCCTCAATTGGTGGCAACCCACTTCTGGTAAGCACTGGCTGGCACGACTACGCCTGCCTGCGATCGGGGAGTTTCGACCGGAGCTTTTCGAGGCGCTCAAGAAGGTGCTTCTGGAGAGATGCATACTGCGACAAGCCGTAGAGATTCTTCGTCTCCTGCGGATCGGCTTGAAGATCGTAGAGTTCAAACTCCTGCGGATCGAGAACATAGTGGATGAGCTTGTAGCGATCGGTGCGGATTCCGCGGCAGGGGCGAACGGCTTCAGGGTTGGGCCATTCGTAGTACTCGTAATACCATTCGGGACGGAAGGCGGGATCAGGCGCCTTGGCGAGGGGCAGCATGCTCTTGCCCTGCATATGCGCGGGAATCGGAAGCCCGGCAAGGTCAAGCAGGGTAGGAGCGATATCGACGTCGAGGACAGCCTCGGTGCGCACGGTGCCCGCGGGAATTCGTTTGGGATAACGCACCATCATGGGTATGCGGATGGATGGCTCGTGCATGAGGCGCTTATCGAACATACGCCACTCGCCTAGAAAATAGCCATGATCGGAGCTATGAACGATGGCGGTATCTTCGAGAATTTTCTTCTTGCCGAGATAGCTCAAGACGCGGCCGATGTTCTCATCTACGGCGACAAGGCCGGAGTAGTAATCCTTCACGATGCCTTCGAGGGAGCCGCAGGCAGGGTGGGTGGGCGTAGTGCCAATCTTGTTCTCGGCATCGATGAAGCCTTTCGGTTTTCCTGGATACCCCTTAAGGTCGTCATCGAAGGTTGCAGGCTTGGGAATGACTGTCCCTCGATATAAGTCGAGATGCCGGCGAGCGCGGAAGAATGGCTCGTGCGGAGCGACAAACCAGATGAGCAGGCAGAAGGGCTTGTCACCGCGGTCTTCATCGAGCCATGCCAGGGCACGGTCAACCGTAAGATCGTCCGGATACACATCGTGAAATTGCCGCTCCGGCCCGACCTTTCCCTTGCGGCCCTCTTTGAAGATCGGATTGGCGTAGTTATTGGACGGATCGTTGTGGCCGAAATAATAGTCCCAGTAACGATCTTCGACGCCGTTGCGTATGTGCACTTTGCCGAGTATGGCGACTTCGTAGCCGGCTTCGCGAAGGATGTCAGTAACGAGGGGAATATCGGACGGCAAAGGAACATTGAGGCGCTCGTTGGACAGTGCGCCGGAGGACCGGGAGTAAAGGCCGGTGAGCACTGTGGCACGCGCAGGTGCGCAGAGGGCGTTGGTGCAGAAGGCATTCTGAAAGAGCATGCCTTCGGCGCCGATACGGTCGTGGTTGGGCGTCTTGAGAATCGGATTGCCGGCGATGGAGAGTGCATCGGCTCGCTGACCTTCACCGAAGAAGAAGACCAGGTTGGGCCGTTTCGCCTTTGGTTCAGCCAACAACGCGGACGGCGCCACAGAGGAAGCAAACGCCGCGCCTGCAATGGCGAGAGAGCCTTGCAGAAGGTCGCGCCGGGTTGGACCGGCATGGTTGCAGGTATCATCGATTTCGCTTGCGCGCTGACTGGAATCCGGCACTTGAATTCTCCCTGGACTGATGGAACTGCGTGAAGGATGAATAGATTGGAATGGTGGCCCGACTGTCCGCATATGAGCCCGCAGCACTGCCGCTGCCACATCGCCGCTGAAACTCTTTAAGCCAAGACAACTGTGCCTCTTCAAGGGAGAAGAGGCACAGTTGTGTTATGTCAACCAATTTTATGCATGGCTGAACTCATAAGTCCACTTACCGCTTGTTACTGGCTGCTTTGAGTTGAGAAGGATGCGATAGATTTGAGGACCCCAGCTCATGCGCAGGCCCATATCTTCAAGAGTGACCGTCTCTACCTTGGCCTCGATTGCCGCTCCGCTGTACTTGAGCAGGGAGTCTTTGCCTTCGTCGGAAGCCAGCTTCAGCTTGATGCTGCCGCCTGGATCAATGGTTGCAAGACGCGGAGTCATGATGCTGAGACTCACCGGCAAGGCGCGGTCAAGCACGAAGTTCTCTTCGACTGCTATCTTGTCCGTTTTGCGGTCAAGCGTAACCTTGCGTACCCACGACTTGACACCGGCCTCTTTCGGATAGGCTTCCGCGATATTGAAAGAGTATGTGGCGCGGTCGTTGTCGCTGGAATACTTGCGATCGGTTGCCTGGAACTCGACGCCATTATGCTGCATAACGCCGCCGATGGCGGGCAGATTGTGGTAGGCCGATTGCATGGTCCAGATGGAGTAGCGCTCGGTGGAGAAAGTCTTGGCCGTGTAAGCTTCAACGCCTACATCGATGGCGACCGGCTGGCCGTCCTGATAGATGATGTAGCTGCCGGTGTCGTTGTGGCTGTGGCTGCGACCGTTGTTTGCAGCGAGCACCGCAAAGTACATTCCGTCCGCCGAGTTTGCTTTCATGCGCGCTGTGACCAGACCCATGTTCGGATACCAGGAGTCGCGCACCATTACGTCCTCACCCTTGGCGCTGCGAAGCTCGGTGGCTTCAAGAAGCATGGGCAGGGCGCGCGACATGCTGGGGAGATAAACTCCGCGCTGACGGCCTGTGTTGCTGCCTTTTGTTGCTCTGAGGTTCTCTTTGGCAGCGTAATAAGCGCCATACGATGCGAGTTGCTCGTCGTGGACCGCTTTGCCGTAACGGTAGAGCAGACTGCCCTCAGGACCTGCGTGCACGTGCGCGTCGCCGTAGTCGATGTAGGCATCCTCGGAGATGTGGGCGTTGATGATGTAGCGCGCCATGGCGTCAATGAAGGGGTTGGCAAGGATGTTGCTGGACTTGCCGGTAGCGGCATCGAGCATACTGGCAGCCTCGAAGTAGCACATCGGCGAAGCGCTGAAGTAGCCCGCACCCTCTTCCTCGCCGGCATCGGGCCAGTATTGATTGAGGTAGGCATCAAGGCTTTTGGCGATCCTCATCGTCTCCTGCACGCGGAGTTTGGGATCTTCTTCGAGGATTAGATTGGCAACCAGGAGGTTGGAGTTGATCCAAGGAGTCCAGTTGTTGAGGCGCGCGGTGCGGGTGTTGGCCTCGAAGCCCATCCACCAATAGTCGTTGCGTTCGCGGGCCGGCTTGAGAATGCGCCGTTCCGTTTCAATGGTGATGCGCTGGCGAACGAGAGGCGAAACCTGGTCAAGCTGCGCGCCGACAAGGTATTTGGTCCAGGCCAGCAACTGACCGGTCTCTGCGCTGAAGAGTTCGACTATGGGATCGGTGATGTCGTACAGTCCGGGGCCGCCCTTTTGCATGTAGAGGTGAGCGGGCGCTCCCCAGAAGGTTTCCTCGCAGATGAGCCAGACGCCGTCGGCGATGTCGTCGACAAAGCGGCCCTTGCCCTCAAGGCATTCTGCCAGAACAAGCCGCTCCAACTGACTGTGACGGCCAAAGCTTTGAGCTTCATATCTGGACCGGTTGCCGTTGCGCTTGAACTCGAGGAAACTGGTGGCGAGAACCGCAGGCCATCCTGCCTTTTGATCGGCCTCAGCCTGTTGCACGATGGGCGTGCGGAGATCCTCTGGTACTGCAGTCCACGCGGCACGCTCGTCCCAGCGCGGGTAGGGATGGTACTTGTCGGCGGACATCAGGTTACTGGTGAGGAAGGATTCAGTGAAGATTGAGCTGAGGAGGTTCTGCGGAGATAGTGCTTCCGGGGTGCTGCTCGGGTCAATGGATAAGGCTCCCATGGAGCGAAGGAGTTTATGCTGCCCAGCCAAGGCCATGCTGCCTGCAAGAAAATGACGACGATTCATGGAGTGTTTCCTCTCATTTGAATTGGACACCGCTGCACTCTATCTGCGAGATGCCGAATGGCTCATGGGCCCGGAGATGGAGTGGAGCGAATCGTCCAGTGTGCATTGAAATCCGCAGAAGCCTGTTGGCCGCAATCTTCATTGCAGCTTGACAGCCGCGAGCAAGTATACTCCGCGAGGCACCACGGCGGATCGCGGCAAATGCCCTGAATATTTGAGGGCGCTTCCAGACGGGTGGGGGATTCCGATAGAGTGGGGTAATCGTGATTATCAATTTCCCCAGACGCGCGCACGATCACAACTGGGAGATGGACCCCATCACCCGTTCCCTGCTGGATACCGATTTTTACAAGTTGCTGATGCTGCAGTTTATCTGGAAGAATTTCGCTAACTTGCATACGTCGTTCACGCTGCTCAACCGCACAGTGTCGGTGCGGCTTGGGGAGATCGTCGGCGTACATGCGCTGCGCGAGCAATTGGAAGCCACCAAGAAATTGCGTTTTCACAAATCCGAGTTGATCTGGCTGGCGGGCAACACGTTCTATGGACGGCGCGGCATGTTTGAGCCTGCGTTTCTGGAATGGCTGGCGCGCGATTTCCGGCTTTCGGATTTTGAGTTATCAGTGGAAGACGGGCAAGTGGTACTGAGTTTCAGCGGGCTTTGGACCGAGACGACGATGTGGGAGATTTACGTGCTCTCTATCATTGACGAGTTGAAGACGCGCGCGATGCTGAAGAAGCTGGGCGAGTTGGAACTGGACATCCTTTACGCACGCGCAAAGACCAAACTGTGGGAAAAGATGGAGCATTTGCGCGGCGTTCCGAAGTTGAGCGTGAGCGATTTTGGAACAAGGCGGCGGCACAGCTTTCTGTGGCACGAGTATGTAGTGAAGGCCATGAGCGACGTGCTTGGCGCGAGCTTCGCGGGCAGTTCGAATACTTATCTTGCGTATAAACACGATCTGGAAGCTATCGGCACCAATGCGCACGAGTTACCCATGGCACTTGCCGCCCTGGCGACGAACGACGATGAGTTAAGAAGCGCGCAATACCGCCTGCTCGAGCTATGGCAGAAGAGTTATCAGGGCGAGCTCAAGATTCTGCTTCCTGACACATTTGGGACAACGCAGTTTTTGGAGAATGCGCCGGATTGGGTGGCGGACTGGACGGGCCAGCGCGTCGACAGCAAGGACCCGTACGTGGCGGGCGACGAATACATCGCCTGGCTAGAGCGGCGAGGACACGATCCGCGCCTGAAGCTGCTCATCGCCTCCGATGGAATGGATGTGGAACAGATTCTCGGGCTGCACGCTTACTTTGCAGGGACGATTCGGAATGGAGCTTCACCCGCGGATTTTCATGGCGCCAGCGATTTTCTGGATGAGACGAAATGGATTCCCAACCGGCGTATTCGATTCAGTGCGGGATGGGGGACATTTTTGACGAACGACTTCAGGGGCTGCAATCCACAAGGCGATGAGGGTTTCGACCCGGTGAGCCTGGTGTGCAAACTGAGCGATGTGGAAGGCAGACCGGCGGTAAAACTCTCAGACAATTACTCCAAGGCTCTTGGCGATGCAGATGAAATCGAGCGTTATCGCCGAGTGTTTGGGACGGCAGGAGTTGCGGACGCACCGGTGCTGACGTAACGTACGCGCGGGCAGAGCAGCGAGGCTGCTCAGTATTGCAGCGCTATGATGGTGGATGGTCCGCAAGAACACGCTACTCTAGTATGATTTTCCCGTATCTCGCCCGCGTGAAATGCGGAGAGATGTCGCATCCGCACGATTGCACCGAATTCTTATCCCAGGTTTGCTGGTATGACGGGCCCGGGACCGTATTTATACGTTCAACCACTACCTGAGGGAATCCATTGAAAGAACTTTATCAAAACATCGCTCCGCTTACGCGCCGGAGCTTTCTTGCGGGGTCCACACTCCTGCTGGGCGCGAGCGCATTAGAAGGCCTTGATGTTCATATGCTGCCGGTGAAAAACACGGCATTTCCGCGGGGCAAGGCCCGCAACCTGCTGGCTAAGCAGTGCAGCCCGGAGGCTCTGAAGGCCAGCCTGCTGCCGATTGAGAAGTACAAGCCTTATCCGAGGATAGGGGACGCGGGATGGGCAAACCTGGCCCCCGAGCGGCGCGCCGCCATGGTCGCCGAAGGGGAGCGAAATCTCAACCATACCTACGAAGCGCTTTCAGCAACGCTGATTCTGAGTTATGTTCGCGTCGGCAATCGCTCCAACTACGAGCGTGGCCGCACTGCGAACCTAGCTGCCTTGCAGGCTCTGACATACGCCGAATGCGTCGAAGACAAGGGGCGCTTTCTCGACGACATTGTGAATGGACTCTGGTGCATCTGCGAGCAGAGTTTCTGGGGTGTGCCGGCGCACTTGTATATTCAAAAGGCTGGACTGGGGCTGCCCGATCCAAAAGATCCGATCGTGGATCTGTTTGCGGCGCAGACGGCAGCGGAGCTTGCCACGGTGGTCTATTTGCTGGGCGACCGGCTGGACAAGATCTCTCCGTTTATCACCGAGCGGGTGTACCTGGAAGCGGAGCGGCGGATCTTGAAGCCACTGCTGGTGCAGAACTTTATGTGGATGGGCCTGCCGAACTCGAAGCGCCGCGACGACCTGCCGTGGGATGCAACGCCAGCGGGCGAGGTGCAGCCGGTAAACAATTGGGATGCGTGGATCTGCTGGAGTTGGCTGACCACGGCCCTGCTGCTGGACCGCGATGCCGCTAGACGGACAGCCGCTGTTCAGAAGTCGATGATTTGCCTGGATAACTTCATCAACACCTATCCCGACGATGGCGGCTGCGAAGAGGGTTGCTCGTACTGGAATCGCGCGCCTGGCTCGATGCTGGACGCGCTGGATCTGTTGGGCTCGGCCACCAACAACCGTGTGAACATCTGGCACGAGCCGCTGCTGCGGAGGATGGGCGAATTCATTGTGGAGACGCGCATCGCCACGAATCTCTTCCTGAATTCCGGCGACGCGCATTCCAAGCAGGAACTGGATCGCGATTTGCTGTTCCGCTATGGCAAGCACGTGAACAGTTCGATGATGCTTGCGCTGGCCACTGGAGATATGCCGAAGAAATATACGCCACGCACGTTGCCGGCCGTCTTCGGCGAGGCGGCACTGCGCGCAGAGCCTGCCGGCACATCGCCGCTGCTGAAGGATGTGTGGCTGCCGGAAACGGCGCTGATGGCCGCACGCATCGAGACGAATAGGGCGAAGGGCCCGTACCTCGCCTGCATCGCATCCGATAACGGCAAGAGCCACAGCCACAACGATACCGGGAGCTTCTGGATCTATCTCGACGGCGAACCGGTCATCATCGACCTGGGCGCGGAGGCTTATCAGAAACAGAGCTTCGACGAACACCGGTATGAATTGCCTTCAACTCAGTCGACTTACCACAATTTGCCTACGATCGGAACCGTTCAGCAGGGTGTGGGTTCGGCCTTTCGCGCGACAGACCTGCACTATGTGGCGGATAGCACGATGGCCTCGATGGAGATGAACCTCGCGGAAGCGTATCCGGCAGAAGCGGGCCTGCGCGAGTGGAAGCGGAGTGTGGGGCTTGACCGGACTAAAGGCCAGATATCGATCAAGGACAGGTTTGCGCTGAGATCGAAAGCGTCCGATATCACATGGTCACTAATGACTTGCCGCGAAGTGAAGGTCGAGGATGGCAAGCTGCGGTTTGCGCCGCGGGCGGAGGATCACTCGGGAGAAGTAACGCTCGATTACGATTCGACGATGTTGACGGCTGAGGTGGAGACCATGAAGCTGACCAACTCAGGGCTTGTGGGCACCTGGGGACCGGTTGTCTACAGGGTGCTTCTGAAAACGAGGCGGCCGATGACAGACGGCGAGAGCAGGTTGATGTTTCGACCGGTAACCGCGTAACAAGAAATAGCCTGACTTGCTTTGCTACATGAATCTGGCCGCGCCTGGAGATTTCTCCATAAGCGCGGCCGGATTTGTTTTAGCAAGGTACTCTCGAAGTTGTTCTATCAGCGACCGAACGGCGCGAATCCGAAGGTGATCGAGACGGAGAAACTGCGCCCCGACATGATGCCCGTAGAGTCGGCTCCTGCATTCGAAAAGCCCGTAGTTGCTGCGAACTGATCTGTATAGGTTGTGCCGTTGGTCCCCAAAAAGCTAGCCGGGGACGCCTTTGTCGCCAGGGTCAGACTCTGCAGGTTGTGCGCATCCAGAAGGTTGTTTGCGCTGAGGCGGATCTTGGTCTGGTCGAAGATGGAGCGGTTACGGATGGTGTAGTTGACGAAGGTGTTGACGGTGCTGAAGGGAGCGATAACGGCCTGGTTGTGATAGGCCTTGTTGTCCACATGCTGCTCGCCAACGCGCTTATTGAAGAAGCCCAGATCGAGGCCTCGTTTTGCATAAGTGAGGCCTTGAAACTCTGTGTCGGTAGGCGTTTGAGAAACCCACAAGCCGCCCGGAGTCTTTTGGTAGTACGGCGCGGCAGCAGTGCCAGCATTCAGCGAACCGGAATAGACCGCATTGGACGCGCTTCCATTCAGATAGAGATTGAATCCGTGAGATGCGTAGGTAGTCTCAAACTCCACGCCCTGGGTGATGGAACTGGGTTGAAGATAGAACACCGTTTCGCTTGTCGTGTTGTCGATTGTGGATGAGTAGCTGTTCTGAAAGCGAATTCGATAGGCATCCGCATCGAGAGTTATGTTCTGCCCTTTATAAACAGAGCCAATCTGATACGTAGTGGATTTCTGCTGTTTGGGCGGCGTCAATAGACCGGGAGTGGGGACCGATGCCGAAGGAGTGTGGTTGTAGTCGTAGACATTGCTTGGCGGCACGATGCTGCCGGTTGCCACCTGTCCGTAGACCGACCAGTTAGGTTGGATGCGATAGTTCGCGTCCAGCGAGGGCAGCCACGCAATGAAGCGGCCGGTGTCGCTGACGGTGCCCGGACAGCCGGTGGTCTGGCCAAGCGGGCACAGATTCCCTACCGTCTTGCCGTCATCGGAGTGATGGAGGATATCAAAGGTGTAGGCGGCGAATTTGGTACCTGCAGTGATGTTGAACTGCGGCGCCACATGGAACTCATATTCGACATAGGGCTGATAGGATTTGGTCCAGAATTGCTCTGCAAAATTCGGCAATGCCTGATCGGCCCAGTTGCTCAACGGGTCGCTGGGATACTGATGGCGATCGGTCCGAGCCCATTCATACCAAAGACCGGTGCGCAAAATGCCAAGCTTCGAAGTCTGTGTGACGACCAGTGTCTCACCATACTTGCGATAGCTGTTGTACTTATCGACGCCACAAGGAAGGATGCCTGAAACCTGGACGTTACATGGTGCGATTTTTACGCCGTTGTAAGTGGTGGAACCATTGATGGTGGAAGCCTCAGTAATGGGCGTCGCGTTGCTGAAGAGTTCGGCATTGTCGTAGTTGTAGGTATACGGCTTTACTTCGAGGTACCAGCCCTTGCCAAGCTCGGACTTGAGACTTACATACTCGAAGTCGGTGGGCACATGGTAGGTGTTGTATTGATAGTCCAGCCAGTTAATGGGATCAGAGTTGTTGGTCAACAGGAACTTGATGCCTGCGCCAGCAAACGGCGCGGTCGCCCCGGAGCATGTGTAAGTGTTGGCTGCGTCAGCCGCAGAAGGACCATATGCCTGGCAGCGGGTCTGGTTGAGGCCGGGCGCGTTTGAGTTGAGTTGAACGACGCCACTAAAACCGGTCAGTACGGTATTGGGTGAGAACTGGTACTGGTAGAGAAGCGAGCCAGCATTACGTGAGTTGAAGTTGAAGGTCTGGTAGCCGTCCGAACTCATGTGGTGGCCGTCAATGAACAAATTCGATTTCTTGGCACCGCCAAACAAACCAAAGCTGCCGGAGTTGAACGCACCGTCATAGAGCTTGGTGTTCCATGTGCCGTAGGATACTGCGCCGCGAACATCGAACTCACTGGTCAGCGGTTTCGACAACAAATGGATGGAACCGCCGAACGGGGTGGGGCCAACGGTTGAAGCAGAACCAGGGCTGCGGTCGAAGTCCACACCTCCAACCCACTGCGACGGGAAGAACGCCCAGGAGTGGTGCGTCGGCGAGTTGGTATCGTAAAACGGGATGCCGTCAAAGTCGATGTCGTAATCGCCATCCGGGAAGCCACGGAAGTAGGTTTTACTCTGGCCGAGCCCAACGCCGTCGGCGCTGAGACTGAATGCGCCAGGAACGATCTGAACGATCTCCCCGTAGTCGGCAACGGGCGAGGTGAAGTTCTCAATGTAGTTGTTTGAAATGAGCGATTGCGGGGAACGCTCTTCAATAAAGCCGCCGCTAAGCGCCACTTGCGCCGCGATGGAGTCGACACCTGCGTTGACCGTAACCTGGGTAGTAACAGCGCTGACGGTCAGGGTTAGCTGCACATATTGGATTTGCGCGGCAGCGAGCGCTATACCGCTCCGAATGCTCGTTCCGAAGCCGCTTGCGTTTGCATCTACGGTATAAGAGCCGGCAGCAAGCGCATCAGCCGAGTAATGCCCGTTGGCGTCGGTGTTGAGGATCTTCGATGCACCAGTGGCTTCGTTCCTAATCGTGACAGTTGCATTCACGACGCCTTTTCCCTGAACATCGAGGATCGTCCCGGTAAGAACAGAATTCGGCGTCTGCGCGTGGAGCGCGACAGCGACGAACAGGATGAGAGTCGAAAGAATCAAGGCGAAATGACTCTTGCGCACGCTTTTGAGAGTGTGGGTCAAATGGATCCTCCAAATTGTGAATAGAACAGGGTGTCTTGATCGGTTTGGTTGTTAGAGTCACCTGATACTTCCGCTGAGAATAGCAATCGAACGTGAAAGACAGATTGCAGGAATGTTTCAGCAACGTGACATACTGTGAAAACGCGATGAATGGAATCCAGAATGCGAGTTGGTATGCAAGCCGGTTGAGGCAAGAGTTGGGCGTGCTCAATCAGCGATATGCGCAGGGACGGGCGCATGTGGAGAGTTACGGAAACCCGTCGGTGATTGTGTATGCGCCCGAATACTGCACAAGTGGAGATCTAACCGACGGGAATGCGTTGGTGGAAGAGCGGCACGGGAATTTTTTCGATGCTGCCTATGCTTCGATCATGGCGCGCCCGGAGTGGATGCGACGCTTCAACAAGGTTCATACACAGGGTTCGCGGTCACTGCCTAGAGCAGAGCGGCGTTGGCGTGAGTTGGACTCTTCCATGAGTTCGGACGCGCTGCTGATGAATGTGTTTTGCGCGCCGGGCGTAGCGGAGTCGTCGGCGGTGCGGAATGCGCTGGGAGTCGATGGCGAGTCTGCTCCGGTGTTTGGCTGGAAGGCGCGGGTGCCATTATCGAGCGGGAGATTCGATCGGACCGAGGTTGATATGCGATGGGGATCCCTCCTGGTGGAAGCCAAGCTGACCGAAGGGGATTTCCAGTCGCGCGAGACGGCGATTGTGGAGGGCTACCGGGACTTCGATGCGGTCTTTGACCGGGAGATGCTGCCGAAGATTCAGATGCCTCCGAAGAGGCGGAAAGAACGGAGCGAGTTTCCCGAAATCTATTCGCAGGAGTTTGAAAGCCTGATCGATACAACTGCAGAACGGACTCTGGATGCGGGCTTGGGCTTCGATGGGAACGAATCAGGCGAAGCCGCTTATGCGCACTATCAATTGATACGCAATGTGCTGGCGGCTCATGCTGGCGGGTGCAGCTTTTGTGTTGTGCACGACGAGCGCAGGCCGGACTTGCGGGAAGAGTGGTTCCGGGTGATGGCCGCGGTGAAGAGCGCAGATTTGCGGGTTCGCATGAAGGTTCTTACCTGGCAGGAGTTATGCGCGTTTGTGCCGGACGAGTTACAGGATTTTCTGGACTTGAAGTATGGGATTGTGGCTCCGGGAAAGGCTGCATCGCCGGTGGGGGAAGTTACGGACCTCGAATAACGACTAGTGAGGGTTTGTCTAGGATTGGGGGCGAGCGTTTGAGTTTGCCGAGGAGTCTCTGAATAGGTCATAGACGGTGGCGGGCTCACCCTCAGAGGCTAAAGCCCACACTCATTTCGCTCGGCTTGCGGCGCGGCAAAAGCCGCGCCCTTTCAAAACAGTGCCTTGATAAGTGTCTTTCCGCAGCCTGTAAAGCCGTGCCGCTTCAAAACTTCGTCTTATTCCGAGTTATCTAAATCCCGAGAATCTTGCGGTTGGTTGCTGTATCGGCTGCGGCTCCTGCGAAGTCATCGAAGGCGCGATCAGTGACGCGGATGATGTGGTTGCGGATGAAGGGCGCACCTTCTGCCGCGCCGGCTTCGGGATGCTTGAGGCAGCACTCCCACTCCAGAACAGCCCAACCGGGATAGTCGTACTGCGCGAGCTTGCTGAAGATCTGGCTGAAGTCGACCTGCCCGTCGCCGAGGGAGCGGAAGCGGCCGGGACGGTCAACCCAGTCCTGATAGCCGCCGTAGACGCCGGAACGGCCACTGGGGTGGAACTCCGCGTCCTTGACGTGGAACGCGCGGACGCGGTCGTGATAGAGATCGAGGAAGGCCAGAGAATCCATTTGCTGCAAGATCATGTGGCTGGGGTCGTAGAGGATGTTGGCGCGGGGATGATCGGCGACGGCGGCGAGGAAGCGCTCGAAGGTTGCGCCGTCATGGAGATCTTCGCCGGGGTGGAGTTCAAAGCAGACGTCAACTCCGGCTTCGTCGAATTGCTGGAGGATGGGGAGCCAGCGCGAAGCGAGTTCCTTGAAGGCTTCGTCGATAAGGCCAGCCGGGCGCTGCGGCCAAGGATAAAAGAAAGGCCAGGCGAGAGCGCCTGAGAAGGTGGCGTGCGCATTGAGGTGGAGATTGCGGCTGGCCCTGGCGGCGAAGCCCAATTGCTGAACTGCCCAGGCCTGGCGGCCTTTTACGTCATTGGCCAGCGCGGGCGGGGCGAAGCCGGCGAGCAGGACATCGAAGGCCGCATTGCTTGCGACAAGCTGCCCCTGCAGGTGGGTGGAAAGTTCGGTGACGGCGAGGCCGGCGGCGGAGGCGATGCCGAGGATTTCGTCGCAGTAGGTCTGACTCTCGGCGGCGAGTTGCAGATTGAAGAGGCGGCTGTCCCAGGTGGGAATCTGGATGCCGGTGAAGCCAAGCCCGGCAGCCCATTTTGCCATGCCTTCCAGGCTGTTGAAGGGTGCGGCGTCGCCCGCAAACTGGGCAAGAAAGATTCCGGGGCCTTTGATGGTTTTCATGGTTCTTCTCCTCTGCCGATGTTGCCTAGTGTCCTGTCTCTAAAGTTCTTTGTAAAATGCGCGAAAGAACAAAAGCAGATTCTTCGCTCACCACCCCCCGAACTGAAAAACGTTCGGGGCCCTGTTCACTCAGAATGACAGTCTCTTATGTCGTGAATTTCAGATTCAGGACATAAGAGGGTTAAAGCCATCTTAGAACTCGACCCAGGTTTCCTTGCGGTTGCTTTCGATAACGCGGTCGATAAACCTCATGCCACGGACACCGGCGACGATGCCGGGGAGGGTGGCGGGCAGGGGGTTGGCCTGGCCCTGTTGCCATGCAACCATCGCGTCGGCGAATTCGCGGTAGAGGACGGCGAAGGCTTCAAGATAGCCCTCTGGATGGCCGGAAGGAACGCGAGCGACGGCGAGCGCATCGACGCCAAGGTAAGGCGCGGCGGCGTGGTGAACTTCTTCCGGGCCATCGAGATTCTTGACGATGAGGCGGTTGGGGTCCTGCTGACGCCAGTCGATGGAGGCGGTCTCTCCGTAGATGCGCATGCGCATTTCATTGAGCTCGCCCGCAGCCACCTGGGAGCAGGCCAGGGTTCCGGCAGCGGCGTTGCCGAGCCGCAGGAAGGCATTGCAATCATCGTCGAGGCGGCGGCCTTCGACCACGGAACGCAATGTGGCGTTAATGGCAGTAACCTGAAGTCCCGAAATGTATTCGAGCAGGTGAAAAGCGTGCGTGCCGATATCGCCGATAGCGCCGCCCTGGCCGTTCTGCGCGGGGTCAGCGCGCCACGCCGCCTGCTTGTGGCCGGTGGTTTCAACAGCTTTGGTCATCCAGCCCTGAAAGTATTCAACAGCGACCTTGCGGATTTTACCGAGGCGCCCACTGGCGCAGAGGTGGCGCGCTTCGCGAACCATGGCGTAGCCGGCATAGGTGTGCGTGAGGCCGTAGGGCAGGCCAGATTTGAGGACCGCAGCTTCTAGCGCCTGCGCCTCAGGGTAGGTGGCGGTGGCAGGCTTGTCGCTCATGACGGGAATGCCCGCCTCGATGGCCGCCAGCGCAATGGGCAGGTGGAGATGGTTGGGTGTGGTGATGACGACAAAGTCGATGGGGTCGGGGCGCTTGAGTTCGGACTCGATCATTTGCCGGTAGTCGGCATAGGCGCGGGCAGGCTCGATTCCGAACCTCTCGCCGGCTTGGCGTGAACGCTCGGCCGATTGCGAAAATGCCCCGGCGACCATTTGAATCTTTCCGTCCATTTCCGCAGCGATGCGATGCACCGGGCCAATAAACGCGCCCGGTCCTCCGCCGACCATACCCATACGCAATTTTCTCGAGATTGCCATCGTTTGCTTCTCCTGTGTCGACATTCCCTCGGGGGCTAAAGCCCTCGTCAATTTTCAACTGCTTGCGGCACGACTAAAGCCGCGCCCTTTCAAAACGTCGAATGACCCGAACCGGGCAGGTCTTTGACCGGCTGAATTTGTACCTCGCAGTTGAGGTTCTTGCTATCCCAGGTCTCCAAAGGCGAGGGACGTGGGGCACCCAGTTTCTCCTGTATGGCGCAGACAGTGCCTACGCCTTCGCGTTGACTTGCCAATAGACGGTGTAGCGCTCGTCCATGATCTGGTAGAGCGGTTTGAGTTGCAAGGTCTGGAGCTGGCCCGCGGTCCGGAAGCGAAGCGGGTCAGCCGTCTTCTCGACCCATGCGCCATTCACGGCTTCAATGCGGGGCATAACGGCATCGGTAAATTTTCCGGTATGGGAGGGCGTGGTCGGGCCATAGATCATATCGGTGGTGAGGGCGTCCTGTCCCATGGTGCCGGCCAGCACCAGCGGTCCGTACATCATGGCCTGAGCTGTGGAGTTGCCGGGCAGGGAGGTCGAGTGGAAGCGCATGGGCAGAGCGACTTCGATGCGATCGCCCTGCTGCCAGACACGATCGAGTTCGACATAGCCGTTGTCTCCCATGACGGCCTTTTCGGGCTTGTCGTTTACGCGCATCGAAACCCCGGCGCACCAGTAAGGAACACGCACACGCAAGATGAGGCGGACGGGCCGAACCGCGTGAATAAGCAGGGTCGTCGACTCTTCCGCGGGAAACTGGGTGTGCTGGGTGAGGCGCAGGCCCTTCTCGGGCCACTCGACTTCACTGGCGGCAAACTGATTGACGTAGATGCCTTTGTCGTCGTGGAAATAGAGACTATCGCCGAGTTTGGCGTACTCCTCGACGCCGCTGCCGGTGCAGCACCAGAACGAGTCAAAGGCGGTGCCGAAGGTCTTCCAGTAGCCGGGCTGCATGGGGACGTAATACATGAGCATTCCGTGCTCATCCTGGGTGCCCAGGCGCAGGTTCCAGAGCAGGCGCTCGTAGTAGTCCATGTAGCGGGCGTCGGGGCCCCAGCCGAAGAGGTGGCGGGAGAGCTTCATCATGTTGTAACTGCAACAGCACTCCTCGGCGGCCGGGACGAGCTGGTTGGCCAGGTTGTCGGCGGTATGCCAGCCCTCTGCGTCGTCGGTGCTGAGGGGGACGGTTGCGCCGGTTCCGCCGGTGCAGTAGGCGTGATGTTCAGCCACCATGTGCCAGAAGTTGCTGGCGATAGTGCGGTAGCGCTGGTCGTTGGAGACTTCGTAGCCGCGGGCCGCGCCGATGGCCTTGGGAATATTGGTATTGGAGTGGTGGCCGGAGAGCTTGTCGACTCCGGCAGCCAGCGGATCGAAGAACAGCTTGTGCTCGAATCGGAAGCCGAGATCACGGAAACGGCGCTCGCCGGTAACGGCGTAGAGGTTGAAGGAGACTTCGTTCATGCCGCCGTGTTCGACGAGTTGAATCTTTGCCCACTCTTCGGCGCTGAGGGGCTCAACCCATTTGGCAGCCCAATCGGCCATGCGGACGCACATTCCAAGAGCCTGGGTATTGCCGCAATACACGTACATATCCAGCAGGCCGGCCATGATCTTGTGGTAGGTGTAGAAGGGCGCCCAGACGCGCTGATTGCTTCTGAGCCGGTCATAAAAGCTGGCGGGATAGGCGCCTAGATAGCCGTCGCTGCGCTGGCATTTGGACAGCTCATCCACAAGCGCGTCGGCTTTCTGACGAAGAGGCTCGTCGCCGGTGCTGGCTGCCATCATGGCGCAGGCTGAAAGATAATGGCCTCCCGTAAAGTGACCGCGCAACTCGCCATCCGGGGCCTCCCACCCGCCCAGCGGCTGCACAGTAGAAGGGCGGCCTGCGGTGAGCCGGAAGGAATGGAGCAGTCTATCGTTGGGCAGCATGTAGAGGTAGACGCGATTGCGCTCCTGGGCCTCGCGGAGCGGGCCGTAAAGGAGCCGGGTCTGACGCAACGGAAACGGCCTTGCTTTCCAGGACACGGCCTCATAGCCCATGTGGTTGGCGGCGCGTTCCGTGTCCACTACAGGGTCCTGAGCCAGAGCCCGCATGTCATGACCTGGCAGCAGCGCCACGCCCGCCATCGCTGTTGCCGATTGCACAAATCTTCGCCGGGTGAAGTCGTTCATGAGCAAAGGTCTCCGCGAGCCAGTCTACACTACGCTCCGCACACGTTGTCAGTGAAGGACAGAGCCGCATCGGTGCAGGGCAATCGCAGTGGAAAGAGCTTGCGTTTGGATTTGGAAGAAAAGCTGCTTGCGAGGCACGGAATGGGTGAAAAAAGGCACGACGGGCGGCTCGAAATGTGGCATTGGCTAGAGCCCGGCTTCATTTTGTGAGCGTTTTGCGGCCCGACTGAAGTCGCGCCCTGACACAAAACTCGCTTCGATGGAGTTTTTGCAGCAGACTGAGACGTTCCCTTTCCATGAAAACGCAAATGCGATTACCCTCCGCATCGATGAAGGTGATGGCAACCGCAACCGCGCACATTGACGCACAAAAAGGCCGGGGCGCTTAACAGTTGACACCGCTGGCGAGGAAACCTCCATCCACGACGATCACTTCGCCGGTGACAAAGGAGGCCGCGGCGGAAGCAAGGAAGACGGCGGGCCCAACGATCTCGCTGGGATTGCCGAAGCGGTGCATGGGGGTGCGCAAGAGGATCTCGTCGCCGCGCGGCGTGCCTAGAATCATGGCCGTGTTCAAGGGCGTGGGAAACACACCGGGGGCGAGGGCATTCACGTTCACGCCGGTCCCGGCCAGTTCGATGGCCAGTGTCTTGGTGAGCGAGGCGACGGCGCTCTTGCTGGCCGAGTAGGCCGCTACGCGATAAAAACCCTTGAACGCGGCAATCGAAGCGATGTTGATGATGCGCCCGTATCCCGCGACGGCCATGGACCCGCCGAAGATCTGGCAGGCGCGCAGGGTTCCTGTGAGGTTGGTTTCCAATACACGGGACCAGTCAGCTTCGTCCACTTCAAGGGTGGGGACCTTTTGTGTAATGCCGGCGGCGTTGACCAGGATATCGACCTTGCCGAAGGCGGCGAGTACCGCATCGTGCAACCGCACGAGCGAGGCACGGTCAAGCACATCGCAGGTGGCCCGCAAGGAACGGCGGCCCAGTGCCTCAATCTCCGCGGCTACCGAATCCACCTGCGGCTGACGGCGCGAACTGGGGACGACGTTTGCTCCCGCCGCGGCCAGACCGAGCGCGATTTCACGGCCCAGGCCGGTGGTTCCGCCGGTGACGACCGCGACCTTGCCACTCAAATCGAAAAGATCATGACTCATACGATGTTGCTCCTTGATATGGATGAGGAGGCTGAAGTTGACTGAGAAATTGGACAACGATCACTGCGGCCAAATCCAATTGGGAAAACAGTAACAGGATGAACGGCCGTCCCGCACCTCGATTCCGTCACAGACCTGTCACGGCAAGATGCGATAAATTATTCATGTCTATGAATACGATCATTGTTCCTGATTCTTCACGGCGCTGGGATTGCCTGAGCCTTGGCGAAGTGATGCTTCGCTTAGATCCTGGCGAGAGCCGCATCCACACCACACGGCAGTTTCAAGTGTGGGAGGGCGGCGGCGAATATAACGTAGCACGCGGTTTACGGCGGTGCTTTGGACTACATACCGTGATTGCCACGGCACTGGCCGAGAACCCTGTGGGGCGGCTGGTGGAGGACTTTATTCTGCAGGGCGGGGTGGATACTTCCCTGCTCAAGTGGATTCCTTATGACGGAGTGGGACGCACGGTGCGCAACGGGCTGAACTTTACCGAGCGCGGCTACGGCGTGCGCGCGGCGGCAGGCTGCTCGGACCGCGGCAACACGGCGGTGAGCCAGATAAAATCCGGCGATTTTGACTGGGAATCCATTTTTGGATCCGCCAACGGCGCACGCTGGTTCCATACCGGCGGCATCTTTGCGGCACTATCGGCCTCGACGGCCCAGGTGGCCGTGGAAGCGATGGACGCGGCGCGCAAATATGGCACGCCGGTCTCCTACGATCTGAACTTCCGCGATTCGCTTTGGAAGGCAATCGGCGGCAAGGCCAAGGCACAGGAAGTGAATCGCGAGATAGTGCGCAAGGTGGACCTGCTGCTGGGCAACGAGGAAGATTTCTCGGCGATGCTGGGCGTGAAGATCAAGGGCGTGAGCGAGGACTTCGACGAGCTGCCCATCGCAGGCTACGAAGAGATGCTGCGCGAAGTGGCGTCACTGTATCCCAACCTGAAGCTGATTGCCAGCACGTTGCGTTCAGTGCACTCGGCCAGCAGGAATGCATGGGGCGCGATTGCACTGTATGAAGACAAGATTGTGCATGTGCCGCAGCGCGATATCGACATCCTGGACCGCGTGGGCGGAGGCGACAGCTTTGCTTCCGGCCTGGTCTATGGTCTGCTCGCCGGCAAAGGAATTGAGTGGGCGGTCAAGTGCGGCGTGGCTCATGGCGCGTTGGCAATGACTACGCCCGGCGATACCAGCATGGCATCGCTGGCAGAGGTTGAACGCATCATAAAGGGTGGGTCGGCGCGCATTGCGCGGTAGATCGCATTGAATAGAGGACAGAATGCCCGAAACAACACAGGAAACGATCGAACGCGTAGGACTGATTCCGGTGCTGCGCGCACGTAATTCGGCCCAGGGCCACGCCATTGTAAAGGCCATGCTTGCCGGCGGCGTCAATGTAGTTGAAGTGACGATGACCGTACCCGGTGCAGTGGATCTGCTGAGGGAGTTGAAGAAGGAGTACGGCAGCGAGTTGCTGCTCGGCTCCGGCACGGTGACCACGGCGGAGCAGTGCCAGGCCACCATCGATGCGGGTGCGGAGTTTGTTGTGAGCCCCAGCCTGCATCTGGAAGTAATCGCCACTACGAAGAAGAACGGCAAGGTCTCCTGCCCCGGCGCGCTAACGCCGACCGAGGCCATCACAGCCTGGAACGCGGGCGCGGACTATGTGAAGATCTTTCCCTGCTCGGCGGTGGGCGGCGCGCCTTACCTGAAGGCTCTGCTGGCGCCGTTTCCGCATCTCAAGCTGATTCCAACGGGCGGCGTAACGCTGCAAACTGCGGAGAGCTTTCTGCGGGCAGGCGCGCGGGCGTTGGGCGTGGGCAGCGACCTTGTGAACCTGGCAGCCGTGGACGCTGGACATCCGGAGACTATTACTGAAACCGCCAAGGCCTACTTGAAGATCTTTGCCGAGGTACGGAAGAAGTAGCTAGTGTGGTGAGTCTGAAGTTCATCGAAGGACAAAAGCAGATTCTTCGCTCACCACCCCCAATCTCCACCCCGGAAAGCGTTCGAGGCCCCGTTCACTCCTGATGAACGGTCCGATTGAATGTTGTTCTGTCCCACCCATTCCGCAAAGAACGTGGAATGGATGGGGCACGGTGCTTAGTTGCGGGGTAGACGGCGGCCGTCCCCCCCCCGAACGTAACGCACTGCCGCGAGTAAAGCTGCCTCAGAATGACAGCCGATGTTTAGTGGAGAATTTTGGACTCAGGACACTAGCCGTAGACGCGTATAGAATGAGGGGCGCGGCTTGATCCGAGCCCCTTATTGCTACCAAATCATGTAACTCAACCTCAGTTCTATCGAGCGTACTTCCATGACCGATCCGACTTTCTCTGCTTCATCTTCCGTTGCGAATCAAGACCCTGTGTTTCGGCTCGACGGCCGGCACGCGCTGGTGACCGGCGGTGCAAGCGGCATTGGCGAGGCTACCGTGAAGGAACTGGTGCGCGCCGGGGCCTTTGTCTGGATTGCCGACATCAATGTGACCGCCGCTGAAGCGCTGGCTGACTCGCTAGAGTCGGCGAAGGCGCTGCACCTGGACGTGACCAGCCCGGAATCCATCGCTGCCGCAGCGGCGCGACTGGACCGGCTGGACATCCTGGTGAATAATGCGGGCATCGGGCACGTGGGCTCGATCGAAACCACGGAGCCGGAAGACTTCGACCGGCTGCTGAGCGTGAATGTGCGCTCGGTCTACCTGGTGACGAGAGCTCTTCTGCCGCTGCTGTTTGCCGCTACCGAACGCCATGAGGCGGTTGGGGCCATTGTGAATATCGGCTCGGTGTCGGGCATGGTGGGCATCAAGCAGCGCTTTGCCTACTGCATGAGCAAAGGGGCGGTGCTCTCGATGACGCGGCAGTTGGCCGTCGAGTATCCGAAGACGCTACGTGTGAACGCTGTCTGTCCAGGCACCGTGCAGACGCCGTTTGTGGAGGGGTATCTCGAGAAGTTCCATAAGGACACCAAAGACCAGACGCGTGCCGAACTTCGTGCACGGCAGCCGGTAGGACGGCTGGGGCGGCCGGAGGAGGTCGCTTCGCTGGTGCGGTATCTGGCCTCGGACGAAGCGGCGTTCGTCACCGGCTCGCTGATGACCATCGATGGCGGATGGACTGCGGCGTGACGCAAGACGGGACGACCTTGATATTCTCCCCACACTGGAGGGCACGATGAAACTTGTTTCCTTTTCCGCGGAAGATTCCGTTCCCCGCGCCGGAGTACTTGAGAACCCTGAGAGCGCGGCAGACGGCGCGGAGTTGTGCGAACTGTTGTGGAGCGATGTGGAAGGGGCCGCGGCAGGCGACTACTCCTACATAGGGCGGGCCGGATTTCCGACGGTGCTGGACGTGATCGCCAGCGGACGGAGCGTCGCGCAGTACAAAGAGGCGATGCACGGCACGCGCCGCTATTTTCGCCACGGAGAATACAAGCTGCTGGCACCGCTGACGAACCCGCCGCGGGTGTTTGCGATTGGGCTGAACTACCGCGACCACGCCATCGAATCGAAGATGGCCATTCCCACGACGCCGGTGGTGTTCTTCAAGTTGCAGACGGCGATTATCGGGCCCGATGACAACATTGTGCTGCCGAAGAACTCGAACGAACCGGACTACGAGGCTGAATTTGCCTTTGTGATCGGCAAGGGCGGTTTTCGGATTCCGGCTACGGAATGGCGCGAGCATGTCTATGGCTACACGATTGTGAACGACGTGAGCGCGCGCGATGTGCAGCTTGCGACTTCGCAGTGGTCGATGGGCAAGAGCTTTCCGACATTTTGCCCGCTGGGACCGGCGATTGTGACGGCTGACGAGATTGCCGACCCGCACACGCTGGCTATCGGTCTCACGATTGACGGGGTAGTACATCAGAACTCGAACACGCGGGAGCTGATCTTCAAGATTCCCGAGTTGATCGAGTATCTCTCGTCGATTACGCCGCTGTTGCCGGGCGACGTTGTTTCGACAGGTACGCCTTATGGCGTGGGACTGGGGCGGACGCCGAAGCGCTGGCTCAAGCCGGGCGAGACGGTGACCATTACGGTCGAGGGGCTGGGCTCGCTGACCAATCCGGTTGTGGCGGAATAAGCGCCATCGAAGCGTAGGTTCGCTCGCTGGCCTTGTCACAAGAACGAAGACAAGGCCGGGGAGGGATAGTTTTGGTGAAGTACCAACTAGGCCGCCAGTTCTTCCGCTTCAGGCTGCGAACCCAGCCAGGCATAGAGCGCAACCCCGACAAAGCAGACTGCGGGCACCAGATAGCCAAGCGATACGCCAGCCATGTCGGCGACCTTGCCCATGATAGGCGTGAGCAATGCTCCGCCCACGATAGACATCACGATGCATGCTCCGCCGGTCTTAGTGCGCGAGCCCAGTCCCTTTACACCGAGGGCAAAGATGGTTGGGTACATCATGGACATGAAGAAGCTGTTTACGATGAGGCAGCCTACGCCCAGCCATCCGGGTCGAAGTGCCGCAACGGTGCAGATGGCCGCGTTAATAGCCGCAAAGGCAGCCAGGAGCTGCGAGGCTGGTACAAATTTGAGCAGCCACGTGGACGTAAACCTGCCTATTGTGAAGGCCACAAGCGCACCGGTCAGTAAGTATCCCGCGCTCCGTTCTTCGGTTTTGGTATAGGCCAGAACATAGGGGATCATATAGCTCCACGCACTGACCTGTGCGCCTACATAAAGGAACTGCGCCAGTACTGCAAAGACGAAGTGCCTTCTCTTCCAGAGTGCAGGCCCGTGATCTCCGGCAGCTTCCTGGGAGGTGTAGTCGAGCCCGAGGTGCGGGAAAGGCGTGCGCGCAATGAGCACCGCCCAGAACAACACAATGGCCCCCAGAATGATGTAGGGCACCACCACTCGCAGCGTCTCGGAACGGAGATAGTCCTGGTATTTGCCTGCCGCCTGCATGGCCGCAACCTGCGTCTTGTTCAGTTGCACTCCGGAGAATATGAAACGCGCTCCCACAAGGAGGGCGGTGATGCTGCCCACGGGATTAAACGCTTGGGAAAGATTCAGCCGTTGCTCGGCCGACTCCAGCGGTCCAATCTGCACAATGAAGGAACTGGCGGCGGTCTCAAGGAACGAGAGCCCGCTGGCAATGACAAACAGCGCGGTGAGGAAGAACCAGTATTGCCCAACGATGGCCGCAGGCCAGAAGAGAATACAGCCGACGCCATAAAGGCACAGTCCCATGACGATGCCGGCCTTGTAACCAGCGCGCCGCATGATTTGTCCAGCGGGGAGCGCCAACAGAAAGTAGCCTAGATAAAACGCAGACTGGACCAGGCCTGCCTGAAGCCGGTTGATCTCGAACGACTTCATGAATTGACGGATCAGAATGTCGTTCAGGTTATTGGGAATAGCCCATAGAAAGAAGAGGGCTGTCACCAGAAAGAAGGGCAGCATGCGTCCTGCCGGAACCAATGGAACTGCAATGCCCTTCTTGCTGTTCTGCGATGGCCGCGGCTCAGAGCCGATGGACCCAACAGGAATATTCAAAGTGGAGTTACCCTCCTCGGAAATCGAATGCGATCAGGTCGCAGAAGACCGCTGACGAAGACGCCTTCATCTTTCGCGTATCTGATTCTGCGGGTAAATCGTTCTAACCTTTGTACTCAATGAGCGGGTCCAATGGCAAATGGGGCGGGTAGTGGGCAGGAGTTGGAGGACGCTTTCAGAGCCCATAATTCGGGTGGAAGCCAATGGATTGAATGGACGAAATCGGGGCTCATGCTAATCTGACTGCGCTGGAACTACGCTTGGCCCCGAGGCGTTTGGTTCCGCGTGAGATGGATCTGGAAGAGGAACTTTCATGGGGTTTAGAACGTTTTGGCCTGCCTGCAAGCGATGGACAGGCGATTCGTTTGCCCCGGTTCTTGGGCCGGCATTTGTGTTGCGAGTGGCGTGGGTCGTGAAGGTGCCGGTTCAGCCAGTTTCAGATGGTTACGTCTACAATCTGCTGGCGCGCAGCCTGGCCAATGGCATCGGGTACTGCTGGTATCCGGGCCATCCCACGGCTTACTGGCCGGTGGGCACATCGTTTGTCTACTCGCTCCTTTATCGCGTGTTTGGGCAGAGTTTCACGCCCATCGTGGCTTTCAATGTCGCGCTTTCTCTCGGGACGATCTGGCTTACCATGCTGCTGGGCGAGCGCTGGTTCAATCGCAAGGTGGCGATTGTAGCCGGGTATATCTACGCCTGCTGGCCGGTTCAGATTGAATTCACGACGGTGCTGGCCAGCGAACTGATCTTCAACTTTCTGCTGCTGGCTTTGCTGGTTGCGTGGGAGTCGCCTCCGCTGAATCGATGGGCGAAAGCGGTTTTCATTGGCATTCTGGCGGCCGCCGCCTGTTATGTACGGCCTGTCGGGATGCTTTTGCCGGCCGTTCTCTACGCCCTAACGATCAGCCGCGAGCGCCGATACAAGTTGCCGGTCGCCGGCGCCGCCGTTGCCTTTGCCGTGATGTTTCTGGCGATTGCCCCCTGGAGCGTGCGCAACACCCGGACCTTCGGGCATTTTGAGTTGGTCTCAACAAATGGCGGGCCGAATCTGTGGATGGGCAACAATCCAGACGGCACCGGTGGAACAGTGGACATCCCCGACAACTCCCTCAAGATGCCTGAAGCCGAGCGCGACATTTACCTGGGGCACCTTGCCAAGTGCTATATTTTGGCGCATCCAGAGCGCTTTGCCGTGCGCACATTGAAGAAGGCCTTCTGGCTGCACGATCATGAAACGATCGGCGTGCATTGGAACCTGCCGGCTCTTGAAGGCCGATACGGCGCGCAGGCCGTGTGGCGGCTGAAGCTGGCGAGCGACCTGTTCTGGTGGGCAGTTTTGTTGCTGGGAATGGCGGCCGGGGTGCTGCTGGTGGTTGAGCGCGGGCCCTGGGTAGTGTTCTCTTCGCCGCCGATTGTGCTGTGGGCGTACTTTGCGGCGCTGCACGCGGTGATTGTGGTGCAGGACCGGTATCACTTCCCTTGCCTGCCGTTTATCGGGATTCTGGCGGCATTTGCAGTTTGCGAGATTTGGAAGTGTATGGGTGCGAGGAACGCCTTGAAAGCCTGATTGAGGCGGCGGTCTTACAGCATGCGCGCGAGCCACTTGCCGGTGTGCGAGAGCAGGTTGCCTGCGACCTCTTCCGGAGTGCCTTCGGCAACGATCTTGCCTCCGCCTTCGCCGCCTTCGGGACCAAGGTCGATGACCCAGTCGGCGCACTTGATGACGTCGAGATTGTGCTCGATGACGATAAGCGAGCCACCGCCATCGATGAGCTTGCGGAACGCGGTAAGGAGCTTGGATACGTCGTCAAAATGAAGGCCGGTGGTGGGCTCGTCGAGGATATAGAGCACGCGGCTGGCCTGCGAGGGCTTGGCGTTGGCGTTGGCCGCGCGCACCTGGGCCAGATGAGCGGCCAGTTTGACGCGCTGCGCTTCACCGCCTGAGAGCGTGGTTGCCGACTGGCCGAGCCGCAGGTAGCCCAGGCCAATCTCGTCCAGAACCGCGAGCTTCTCCAGAAGCTTGGTCTGCCCGGAAAAGAAGCGCAGCGCCTCTTTCACGGTCATCTGCAGCACGTCGTGGATGTTCTTGCCCTTGTACTGGACCTGAAGCACCTTGGCCTGATAACGCGTGCCGTTGCAGTCTTCGCAGGGCAACTCGACGTCGGCAAGGAACTGCATTTCGACGGTGACGGTGCCGTCGCCTTCG
>Ga0114951_10000617_pt1 | contig 47866 bp, 47 predicted proteins | sample AM7aDNAmetaG_FD_88677 | JGI IMG/M metagenome (GOLD analysis project Ga0114951, IMG submission 88677) | Freshwater microbial communities from Finland to study Microbial Dark Matter (Phase II) - AM7a DNA metaG | ecosystem: Environmental > Aquatic > Freshwater > Lake | place: Finland: Lake Alinen...
AAGGGGAAGACAAGGATTCCTTGACTGTCGCGTCGTCCGCGGCCGTCCGCAGGCTCGCTCGTTGAGGGGGAAGACAAGGATCCGCCGATGTTTCTTATCTTCCCTCGCAGCACTACCCCGCCGCGGCGGCTCCAGCGGCTGCAGCGGCGGCCGCGGCGCGCCATGTCCGCCTTCTCGCCGCTCGTCGATCCGGAGGCTGAACGCGGAGCCGGACGGAAGGGGATGGTCATGCCCCGGGATACCTCGAGAGGATCGCATAGGCGCGCAGACCGCGAAGCAAATCGCCCGAGACCGTGGCAGGCAGGACCACCGCGTCCGGAAGGAGATCTGCCAGAGCGAGATGACTGCGCGCGTATGCCGGCCAGTCGTTGACATCGGGGTCGTCAAAGGCGACGAGCAAGGCCTTGTCGCCGGCAACCGCGCCGCCGCCGGCAGACCACCACCTACGTGCCACTGTGGCAGTCAGCGCTCAACGTCACCTGGTGTACAATCGCTACATTCCATGCATAGTGTGAGGAAAGCGCCTACACTGGTTCAACGAATCGCGAGGTATCCACATGGAGACGTGGCCGATGACCGAGGCTCGCAGGCAGCTCCCAACGTTGCTCGACAAGGTCCGTGACGGTCGCTGGCAGCTCATCGGCCGCCGCGGCCGCCCTGAGGCTGTGGTCGCCGACGCCGCCCAGCTCGCGGAGCTTCTCGGCGCCTGCTGCCCGTTCGCGCCCGAGGTCTTCATTGAAGAGGGTGAAGTCGGCATCTACCTCGCGGAGCTGGACGTGCATGGCGTCGGCGCGACCCTGGAGGAGGCCGAGGACGATCTCATCGAGGCCGCCCTCGAGTACGTGGAGGACTGGGAAGACCACCTCTACGCGGCCCCAAACCACCGCGCAAAGGTCGGCCACGTGCGCCGCCTCGAGCTGGCCGGCGACGACGCGGGCGTGCGCGGCGTGCTGTTCGGCGAGCCCTGCGCGGAGACGCCCCGCAGGTGAGGATCGGCCGCACCAAAGACGTGCGCCGCTTCTGCGTCGTCGATGGCTGGCGCCGCAAGGCCGATGCGCCGGGGCGGCGCGTGGCCAAGCACGAAGTCTGGGAGAAGACCCTGGCCAGCGGCGTCACGCTGCGCACGCTCATCTCCAAAGGCCGGGGGAGCTACGCCAAGGGCGTGTTCGCCGCCATCCTCAAACGCCAGCTCCAGGTCACCGAGCAGGAGTTCTGGACGGCGGTCGACAAGCGCCGCGCACCTGCGCGGCCACAGGCGGCGTCTGCGCGGCCGCCGGGCGACGCGTTGCCCTTCGCGCTCGTGCGCAGGCTGCTCGCCGCGGGCCACACTCTCGGCGACCTGAAGGGTCTCAGCGCGGAGCAGGCAGCGGAGCTGCTGAAAGGCGCCGCGGAGTAGCGGTGCCCGGTGGGCTCGTTGTCGGCTGGGAGTCCTGCAACTCCAGCAGCTCGAGCATGGGCGCGAGCGCATTCAGCGCTTCCCGAACGAGTCGGCCGAAGGCTGTCGCGTAGAGCCGCTCCGGGGTACGAAGGCCGCGGTCAAGCTCCGCCTTGCAGGCAACGACGCAGAGCATTCGCATACCGCTGCCGTGCGCCGCGAGACAACGAAACACCCATCCGCCCGGCCGCGCTCTGAGGCCCCTCTCAACGTCAACTTGCCAAGTCCCGCGTTCCGGGTAAACTCACGACAAAGGATCCACCCCGGTGACAAGAGGCCATGGGACTCTTCCGCAAGGATAGCCGGGGTGGTCGCATTTCTCTGGCGCGCTCACGTAGGCCGTGACACCCGCCTCGTCGCGCGCCCCCCTTCTCGCAACGCACGAAGCCCGCGCAAGGCGGCATCGGGATCGGCGCGGAAGGCAGCGGCCACCGCCTCGCAATCGAGGCGCACGACCTCCTGGGTGAAACGGAGCGCCTTGGCCGTCTTGCCGACGGCCCGCGGACCGACGATGAGGATGCCGGGCAGCTCGCGAAGAGTCCTCACCCACCAGCGTCCGCACTCTCGACTACCATCCAGCCGCATCGCGGAGTGCCGATCAGCCGCGCATCATTGGTTCAGGCGAGAGACCTCCAGCGGCGGGGCCGGAGCTTCGCCCCCGTCGGGCCGGTGGCTATCCCGTGACCGACCCCTCGGCATCGACAGCGTCGAGCCACTTGATGAGCTCATCCGGAGGCATTGCCAGCTCATTGGGCATCGTTGGTCCTCTCTCTCACAAGACTGCGCTTCTGCTTGTGCGCGGACCCTACCATGGTCAGATTCGGCGGGAGCTCGTCACCTCGACCGACCGCCCAGCCCCAGGCGGGCAGGCTCGGGTGCCCTGCAGTTTCGGCCGGCCGGCCGCGCCCGCCGCGCCCGCCGCTCGGCGCCGGCGGTCGAGCGTCTTCGTCCGCCAGATGTCCCCGCCTGCGTCGATGACCGCGGCCTCTGTGGAATGCGCCGTCTGCGAGTTACATGCTCCGCCCACTCGCCGCAAGCGGCCACGCCGAGCCTGGGTGAGGACAATGCCCAGCTCGCCCTGATCGTCCTCCCCTCAGCGGCATCGTCATCCTGTCCGCGTGCTCCGGCGACCCCCATAGTGTCAGGATGTACGCACGTCGTTTCACGCTTGAGTACTACCGCACCGCCGACGGAGACCAGCCTGTTCGGCGCTGGATAGACCACGACCTCTCAGCAGCACAGCGCAAGGCCGTCATGGCGGCCCTCAAGTATCTCTTGGCCGCCGAAGGCATCGGCATCTGCGCCTCCGAGTACGGACGGCACCTTGGTCGTGGGCTGTTCGAGCTTCGGATCAGGCATGACGAACAGACGATTATCAAGAAGGCGGGGCTCCGGATTGCTGCACAGACTCCCCGTGCTGACGTCCTCCTGTGCGTCTTCTGCCACGCTATGGGCGACCGCGTCATGCTGCTTCTTGGCGGCTACGACAAGGGTGGTGACCCCAGCTCGCGGCGACAGGCACGAGAGATCGAAGTGGCCCGCCGGCGCCTCGCCGACTATCGACTGAGGCGACACTGACGTCGTCTTCGTGGTCGTCCCGACGTTGACCGGCTATGAGCCTTGAGCCATAATCGAGCTGAGGTGATGACGCATGATCACATTCGATGAGCACTACGCCCAGGTCGTCGCTGAGGCCGAGGCCGAAGGCCCTGCGGCCGTCTCCGAGCTGCGCCTGTACGAGACCAGCTACCGCCTCGCCGGGCAGCTCATCGCGCGTCGCCGTGAGCTGCGCATGACGCAGCAGCAGCTCGCCGCTGCCTCCGGCATCCACCAGAGCGAGATCAGCCGCATCGAGAGCGGCAACGGCAACCCCACGCTCAAGACCCTCGGGGCGCTCACCGGTGCCCTCGGGGTCGAGTTGAGCATCGCCGAGCGGTAGACGCCGAGGACTTCAACCCGAAACGACAAAGGAGCGTCAAGCCGCTCCTTCATCTCGTCGCCGACGCCGGGACTCCCAGCCCCCGGATCACTTGCTACGCTGCCCAGCAGGTGCGATGCGCGCGCCGCCCGGCAGGTACGTGGTCGATGGGAGACTCTCCACCCCACCCACGATCGGCGCCTCATGGTCCTGGCCGACGCACCCCGACCAGACGCGCTCGACTACCCGGTGCCGAACGTCAGCTGGTGCACAATCGAGTCATCACGTCTTACTGGTAAGACGACGCCCACATTGACTGGAGGGGATGGTTGCCGCGCCGCCGGCGCTGGGCTGGCGGTACAATCGAAGCGGAATCTGGACTCCAGCCATGATTTGGACGACGGATTCCTCCGGGGGCCCATCAGCCCCCCTTTTCTTGCCCTCCCGCCGAACGGCAGCCGGCGAGAGTTCCACCCTGAAACGTCCACCCCCCACCGCCTTCGTCATCCTGTCGCGCGATGCGGCGGCTGGCATACGCTGACATCGTGAAGACTCCACGCACGCAATCTCCGCGTCTCCGGGATAGTGGGACTGCTGCACCGCAGAGCAGTGACCAAGCCTTGCGCGATGTCAACTTATGAGTTAACATGCGGCTCCTGTCATCATGAGCAGCGCATGGATCATCGCCGCCGGCGACTGATCGTGTGCAGCGAGCTGTGCAGAAAGCCCAAGCCGCGCGAGCTCCGGGGAATCGTCGGGCGCGCGCAGCATCTCCGCGCGGCCTACCTCGCCGACTCGGCCGCCGGCGATATCGTCGTCGAGATAGGAGGATGATGGCACCCACCTTCGACCAGCATATGACGCTGGCCCAGCAACATCCTGCCTACTGGAGCTACCTCATGACGCTCGAGCTCATCGACGCCCTCGTCGCGGAGATGGACGTCAAGGGCGTGAGCGGCGCAGAGCTGGCCCGTCGCATGGGCACGTCGCGGGCCTGGGTCTCGCGCGTGCTTGCCGGCGAGTGCAACCTCACCGCAGCCACCATGGGCAAGCTCGCCTTCGCGCTCGGCATGCGAGTGACCACGCAGATCGTGCCGCTGGATACCGCCGCGGTCCACGCCGAGAGCGGCGGGTCCGGCCCTCGGTAGGTGCGCGCAGTGACGGCTTAGCGGGAGCCGGCCTCCTCCGTGGGGCAACACGATCAGACCTCTGCCCCACCCCTTTGCATCCCCAGTCGTCACATTGCCTTGGCTCGGCGCCAGAGTGACGCCGACGTGGCGAATCTCCTCGGGGATGAAGGCACGAAGCCCCATCGTGCTCGAGCTTCGTCCGCTTCCACCCCTTGTCGGCCGGCCTCGTCGATCGTGAGCTCGAGCATCAGTGGGCAGTGGCCGCCGACGGCCGCCGGCACCGCGCCTGAAGAGAATGACCGAGGGCTTGCTCTGTGCGCGGATGGCAAGGATCGTGCCGAAGTCAAAGTCCGCGGACACCAAGCCCCGTATGCACGCCGCCGGCGTTCCGTCGCACCCCGCTCTCGGCGTCTATCGGCTACTCCGCGAGCAATGGGCCATTATTCGGCTATCCCGGCATGGTGATCGATCGTGCTCTCTCTGAACCGCGCTGCCCTGGCGGAGATGTCGATCCCGATCGGCACCGGCTGGCTTCTCGGTGCGTGCATGGAGGCTCGCGGCAGGCCATCATCCAAAGCGTGGAATCGTCCAACCGCATCGAGGGCGTCACCATAGCGCCGGACCGTCTACGTCCCGTGGTTCTGGGAAACACCGCTCCCCGCGATCGCCCGGAAGAGGAGATCGCGGGCTACCGTCACACGGCTTCCAGGTCGCTCGCTACGTCAGCCTCGAGCGCATCGTCGAGCAGAGCAAGGATCAGTACTACCGGGCATTGGCCGAATGCTCTGATGATTGGCACGAAGGCCGCAACGCGCTCGTCCCCTGGTGGAACTACTTCCTCGACGTTCTGCGCCGAGCTTGCGGCGAGCTCGAGCTGCAGATGGGATCGGCCGCGGCGCGCCCCGCCAAAAGCGACCTCGTGCGCCAGGCCGTGCTCGCTCAGGTGGAGCAGTTCACCTTGGGCGACCTGGCGGCCCAGGTGCCCGTGGCCGGCCCGCAGCTCATCAAGAAGGTGCTCGCGGAGATGAAGCAGCAGGGCACGGTCCGGCTCGTCGGCAGAGGCCGCGGAGCACGCCGGGAGGTCGTTCAGTAACCGGAGAGGGCTTCGTCATCGACACGGCGAGCGCCGGCTATCGCTCAATCAGTCGGGAAGTGCTGCACCCCATGCCTGCCGGGCGCCCCATTCGTGGCTCACCGGCGCCTGAGCGACGGTGATGGTCATGTCAAGAGGATCTTCGTGGTCACGGCCAGGCCGTGATTCCGGCGGGCGGCTGCACCCATCAGCAGATACCTCTGAGCACACACGCGCGGACGATGGACGTGAAGGGCGTCAGCGGCACCGAGCTGGCCCGTCGCACGGGCACGTCGCAGGCCCGGGGTCTCGCGAGTGCTCGCCGGCGAGCGCTACCTCACCCCAGCCACCGTGGGCAAGCTCGCGTTCAGGCTCGGCATGCAGGTGACAACGCAGATTGTGCCACTCGATGACGCCGCCGCTCGCAGCGGAGGCGGCGGGTCCGGCTCCCCATTCCATCCACAGTCGTCACATTGCGGTGTCCCCTGCCTTCGTTGCGCGGAATCTTCTCTCACAATCGGCCGTATACCCTTCGGGTAAAGAACGAGCTTGACGTCTCCGGCGGACTGCTGTACCGTTCGGTTTACCCCAGCGGTAAAGCACCGGCCCAAGAGGACTGCGTGGACGTCGCGTTCCGGACCCGCAAGTTGCAGCGCCGATACGAGCGCTCGGCCGCTGCGACCCGGGTAGACGGCGACGAAGTCGGCCGCAAGTACATCGCGAGGATCAACCTCATGAAGCAGGCGCGCGACATCGAGGAGCTAAGGCAGCTGCCCGTCCTGCATTGCCATCCGCTCACGGGGAACCGCGCCGGCCAATGGGCGGTGACTCTGACGGGCTTTCACCGGCTGATCTTCACTCTGGAGGGCGAGCGACTGGAGATCGCCATGATCGAGGAGGTGAGCAAGCACTATGACAACTGAGACGACCATCCACTCCGATCTGGCCATCCCGCCGGGCGAGTACCTCGAGGAGGTCATCGCTGGGCTGGACATGAGCAAGGACGAGCTGGCGCGCCGCATGCGCCGACCCGCCGCGAAGCTGAGCGCCGTGTTCAAAGGCGGCAAGGCCATCACCCCCGACACTGCGCTGCAGCTCGAGAAGGTCGTCGGCGTACCGGCGCGCATCTGGCTGGGCCTGGAGGCCGAATATCGCCTGACCCTGGCGCGTCGCCAGACCGACGCCGACGTGGCGCGCCTCAGGGAGGAGAGTAAGCTCGCGACCGCCTACTGCTACGGCCGGCTGGCCAAGCTCGGAGCAGTGACTCCAACGACAAAGCCACTGGTGAAGGTCGCCGAGCTGCAGCGCTTCTTCGGCGTGGCTTCGCTCGCCGCGATCCCCGAAGTCCGCCGCTACCAGGTCGCGTTCCGATTGGGATCGACCAGCCGCCATCGGCAATCCCCGCAAGCCCTGTCTTCCTGGCTTCGCCTCGGAGAGCTCGAAGCGAGAAGGCTGAACTGCGCCGCCTTCGACAAGACGCTCGCGGAGGCATCCCTTCCCGCTCTGCGCGCCATGACCGGGCAGGCTCCGCAGGTCTTCCTGCCCGAGCTCACGTCGCTCCTCGCCAAGGCGGGCGTCGCGCTGGTCATCTGCCCGCACTTCCCCGGCACGCGCGTCCACGGAGCCACCTTCTGGCTGGGCCGACGCAAGGCTGTCCTCATGATGACGGTCCGCGGGGCCTGGGCCGACGTCTTCTGGTTCGGCCTCTTCCACGAGCTGGGGCACCTTCTCCTGCACGGCCGGCAGGAGGTCATTCTCGAGAGCGACGACGCCGATCCCGCGCTCCCTCAGAGAGAAGCCGAGGCCGACCGCTTCGCCGGTGACTCGTTGATCCCGCCAGACGAATACCAGTGCTTCGTCACGGCAGGCGACTTCTCCCGGGCACGCATCGAGGCATTCGCGTCTGACGTCGGGGTCGACGCGGGCATCGTCGCCGGCCGCCTTCAGCACGACGGCCGTCTGAGGCATGACGAGCGCAACGCGCCGCGGACGCGTTTCACCTGGGCGCCCGAAACCGAGGCACGGCCTTGATCACGCGCATCGGACTGGGGTGCCGCGAGCCGTTGCCGGCCCGCGAGGAAGCCGGAGCCAGGGGCGCAGATGAGGCCGGTGCGCCGGCGGCGCGACGAGCCATTCCTTGATCCGCCGGCTCTCCTCATCTTTCCTCGCGGCACTACCCCGCGGCGGCGGCCGACCCCGCTACCAGCGCCCATGTTCACCGGCCGCGGGTGGCGAAGCCGCGAGGAGACCGCTCGGGATCTCCCGCTCGCGGACGCTCGCGGCCGCGTAGCGGAGAGCCTGCTCGATGTCATGCGGCTGCAGGTCCGGGAAGGCGTAGATGATGTCGGCGGGCGACGTGCCGTCAGCGACCATGTCGATGACGGTGGCCACAGGAATGCGGAGACCTCGAATGCACGGGAGTCCGCCCATCTGCGCGGGATCTGTGGTGATGCGCTCGAACCTCATGGCGTTCTGGCCTCCATGGCAGTCGTTCGTCGCTGGCAGCGGACGCGTCGCCTTCACTTTGGCACCAGTCACGGGCTCGGCGGCGGGCGGCGCGAAAGACGTCGGCCCGCTCAGCGCGTTGGGGATGACCCGCGAGCCCAGTGAGTCGGCTCGATCCCTCTAATGGACGCGACCTGCGAGCGTCAGCCCGCGTCGCTCCACTTCTCAACCTGCAGACCGGGAACCCTCTCAAACTCTCGGAGGTTCGCGGTCACGATCATGAGTCCGTGCGCGATACACGTGGCCGCAAGCCACAAGTCGCGCGCCCCGATCAGCGTGCCGGCGGCCGACATGTCCGACCACACCTGCGCGTGCGCCCGCGCCGTGGTCAAGTCCGCGTCCAGAAGGGGGAACCGCTCGAGCATGCCCCGGGGCGAACGCCGAGCGCCTGGCGCGCCGTTGCGGCTTGACCGCCCGCTGGACGCCGTGCAGCAGTTCACTGGCCGTGATCACCGACAGGAACGACTCCTCTTCCGCGCGCCGCGCGACATGTGGCTCCTTGTCGAGCCGCCCGCGTTCAGCCTCGGCGAGGATGCCGGCGTCGATCAGGATCCCCATGCATCGCGCACCTCTCTCCGGGCGATCTCATCGCGAGCCGAATCCAGGTCGTCCGCGAAGGAGTCGGCCTCGTCGGCGGGCAGATGAGGCAGCGAGGCGAACAACGCCGGCAGATCGCCGAGCCGCATGCCCGCAGGCAGGGGCCGCAGTTCAGCAACGGCCTTGTTCCCGCGGACGAGCACGAAGGACTCGCGCCGGTGGACGACCCGGTTCATGTACTCCGCGAAGTGGCGGACCACTTCCGTGAGGGTCAATGTCTGAGACATCCGCTCCCCCTTCTTCCGAACCCGAGAATCAGACTGCATGATAGTCGCGCCAATGGCCAACCCCGCGCCGCATGCATCCAACGTGCTGGGGATAACCTGCGAGCGCAGCGAGTCAGGTCGATCCGATCTCAGCGGCTGCGGGCGCGCGCCCTGGGCGCGGAGCTGCACGTCACTTCGCCGCAGTGCGGCCGCGCCCCGCGCGGATGCGCCTCCGCGGAGGAGCGGCCTCAACAAGGCGCGGCCCCCCGCCCTTGCCGCCGGCGAGGCTCGGGGCGTCACGACGCCCTTTGCCGCGCGCTCTTGCCGAGCCTCTAGAAGCCGCTCGTCAGGCCACTCATTTTGAGCGTCGCCGTGGGCGCCAGCGTGACGGTGAAGCTCGCCGCGCTCGCGGCCGTGCCTCCCCAGGTGGTGACGCTGATCGGGCCGCTGAGGGCGCCGGCCGGCACGGCGGCCGTGATCTGCACGGCGCTGTCCACGGAGAAGCTCGCTGCGGTGCCGTTGAAGCGCACCGCGGTTGCGCCGATGAAGCCCGCGCCGATGATGGTCACGGAGGTGCCCACCGGACCTGCAGCCGGGCTGAAGAACACGACCGCGGGTGCCGGCGCGGGGGCCGTGACGGTGAACTGCCTGGGGCTGGCGGCGGTGCCTCCCGCGGTTGTGACGGTGACCCGTCCCGTGGTGGCGCCGGCCGGCACCGTAGCCGTGATCTGCGCGGCGCTGTCCACGGAGAAGCTCGCCGCGGCGCCGCCAAAGGTGACCGCGGTGGCGCCGCTGAAGTCGCTGCCCGTGAGGATCACTGAGGTGCCCACCGGGCCGGAGGTCGGGGTGAGGCTGGTGATGGTGGGCGGAGTGGTGGGCGCGGCCACCTTGGCCCACCAGGTGCCCCAGACGCCGCCCCAGTCTGACGGGCCGGTGATCGGCTTGGAGTACTCGTTGAGGACCCACAGATCGGCATCGTTGGAGGGGTCGACCTGGGCTTTGCTGTAGTCGCCCCAGCGGTTTCTGCCGCTGCCGTAGTCCTTCTGATACAGGTCTTCACCGGCCTTGTAGACCACCGGCTCGCGCATCGTCCCCGCCGGGTCATTCGCCGCGTGCACCGCGTAGCCGGCCGAGGCCCACTGCGCCGAGGAGAACTGCGAGAAGCCGACGATGATGTCGCCGTACTTGTTCACCGCGATGTGCGGATAGGAGTACCACTCGCCGCCGTTCGTGGCCGTGGCGGTGGGGTCGTCGATGAGGCCTCCGTCGGCGACCTCGCCGGTGCTCGCCTCGAGCTTCGTCCAGAGGACGGAACTGCGGGTCATCGCCCTGGCGGGCAGGCCCACCGACTGCGTGTAGTAGATGAAGCCGCCCCTCGTCACCGGGGTCGAGCGGATCATGTCGTCCTGGGCCTCGATGCCCATGGGGCGGGGAGCGGCGGCCGTGGGCTTCTGCGGCAGAATGTTGAAGTCCGGGACGCCCCAGGAGAGACCGCGGCTCTTCATCGCGCCGACCGTGTAGACGGGTGCGCCGCCCGCCCCCTTGGTGATGGTGTCCACGTGATAGGTGCCGGGGGCGCCATACTCCTGCGTGGCCACGTAGAGCCTGCTCTCGGTGGCCGAGTAGGTCGCGGCCGGCGCGGAACAGTACTCCGAGCCGTCGACGAACCACGAGGTGAGCGTGCCGGCGCGCAGGGCCGGATAGTCCACCACCAGCGCCTTGGAGCTCAGGTATGAGCCGCGCGTGTTGTCGTACATGTTGACGTTGACGGCGATGTAGTCCTTGTTGAACCCGATGGTGGGGAAGTCCGCCCAGGTCAAGGTCGACGGGTCCGCGTTGACGCTGAACAAGGTGTACGAGCCGCTGGGGTCGCTGGTCTGCGAGACGCCGATGTTGATGAAGGACTCGAAGAACCCGGACATCATCACCACGATCCAGCGATCGTTGATGGGGTCGTAGAGTGTCCTTGGGTCGAAGAGGTCCGCGCCGCCGACGGCGGTCCAGAACGCCTCGGTGCCCACGGTGCTCACCTCGGCGCCCGTCGACTTGGTCCAGATGCGGTAGTTATTGTTGAGGCCCGACATCACCTTGGTGAGGCCCACGGCGCCGTCCGTGTCCGGCGGGATGACCCGATAGTGGTAGGGCGAGGAGATGTCGGTGATGTCGTCGAGGCCGGCGAAGTCCTGCGCGGGGTCCGGAGAGGGCACCTGCGGCGACAGGCCGGCGGGCGTCAGGAACTGCAGCGGCAATGGTGACGCGCCCGCGCCCGGCTTAGGCGGTCTCCGCGGCGCGGGAACCACTCGCACGACGCTCTGGCCGCGCGGCGCAGGCCGGGCCGCGTCTTGCTTCGCGAGCGCGGCCATGTTGACGACGGCTGACTGCGCCGCCTGCACCGGGACGCCCACGCTGCGCTCCGGCGTGGCCGTCGCCGCGGCGCGGTCGACCACCGGTGCACCCGCGAGCGTGACCGCGGCGAGCAGGCCGACGACGGCGCCGCCGATCCCCGCGATGATGCGGACCTTCCCCATGATGCTCCCCCTCCACGCTGATGATGCGGCGCGTCTCCGGGGTCCGCCGGCGGCTGCCGGGACCGAAGCCGCAATCCTGTGCTGCGGCCCAGACTACCCGCGTCGCTACCGTGGCACAAGGACGCGCCCGTCGCACCTCCGCCCGCGCGCACGGTCACGAGCCCAGCGAAGCTCCGCGCATGGTCCAAGCGCGCGAGATGCCCCGCACCCTCGTCGGCGCCTCGGCCACCGAGCGCCGGCTCGCGACGACGAGGCGGCCCTCCCCCATCCCGCGCGGGCTCTCCTCTGCGGGCAGCGCTGCCGCTCGGCAGAGCGCGAGTTGCTCAAGGTGGCGCGCGGCAGTCAGACTGGGCGCCGGCACGCGAACCGGGAGATGCACGTGGGGACGGACTTGAAGAGAGCGCTCGGCAAGCCGGCGGGCGGCGACGCCCCGGCCATCCCCTCGGGGCGAGGGAGGCCTCTTCCGCCCGTGCGAGCAACCGGGAGAGCGCGCAGCGCGACGCTGCTGGCGTGCCTCGCGATCGTCGCCGGGTTCGCGGCCGCGGCCGCGCCGGCCCACGCGGCCGCTGCGCCGGCTCCCTCCACGGCCGGCCGGGCCGCGGCCGCGGCCGCGCCGGCCTCCCGCGGGCTGAGCGCCCGCGAGCATGCGGCGGCGCGCGTGCTCGCGGGCGAGCGGACCCGCTTTCTCGCGCGCTTCGCCGACCACCCGGAGCGCCCGTTCACGACGTCGTTCATGGCGCTGCGCCGCGCGCTCGACGCCTCGGCGCTTCGCCGCACCCTCGCGCGGATGCCGAAGGGCGGCATGCTCCACATTCACTCCACCGCTACCGGGAACGCGGAGTGGATCGTCGCCCGCGCCTTCACCGAGCCGGGCTGCTACATCTACTGGGGCCCGGCGAGCGACACCTATTACCGCGGCCAGCTCGCCTTCTTCCCCACCGCCGGGGCGCCGCCGGGGTGGGTCGCCGCCGCCGAGCTCGAAGGCACCGTGCCCGACGTGCGCAGCCGCCTGCTTCGCCTCTACACGCTCGGGCCCGAGGACGCCTCCACGGCGGACGTGTGGAAGGAGTTCGAGGCCATCTTCACGCGCATCGACGGCCTTGTCTCGTACCGCCCCGTCTTCGTCGCCTACTACCGGCACGCCTTCCTTCGCCTCGCCCGCGACGGTGTCCAGTTCGTGGAGCTGCGCACCAGTCTCAGCGCCGTCCGCGCCGAGGACGGCGGCAGCATCGTCGACGAGGGCGTGCTCGACCTCTACCGCCGGGCGCTCGCCGCCGTGCGCGTCCGCTACCCCGACTTCGACCTGCGGCTCATCCTGAGCGCGCGGCGCAACGGGACGCTCGAGCAGGCCGCCGACAAGCTCGCCCGCCAGCGCAGGCTCGCGGCGACCGCCCCCGACCTGCTGTTCGGCTTCGATCTCATCGGGCAGGAGGACGCCGGCAGCAGCACGGCGTTCTTCGCGCCGGCGCTCACCTCGCTGCCGCAGGTCCCTCTACTGCTGCACAGCGGCGAGAGCCTCTCGCCGGCGAACACGAACGTCAGCGAGGCGCTCGAGCTGGGCGCCCTGCGCATCGGGCACGGCATCAACATGGGCCTCTTTCCCGGGCTCGAGGACAAGGTGCGCGCGGCCGGCGTGACCATGGAGGTCTGCCCGCTCAGCAACCAGGCGCTGCGCTACGTGCCCGACCTGCGCCGGCACCCCGCGAAGGGGTGGCTGCGGCGCGGGATGCGGGTCGTGCTGGGCTCCGACGACCCGGTCGTTCTGGGCAGCACCGGCCTGACCGACGACCTTGCGGCGGCCTACCTCTCGTGGCACCTCGGCCTGCGCACGCTGAAGCAGATGGCGCTGCGCTCCATCAGCGCCAGCACGCTGCCGCAGGACCGCAAGGAGCGCCAGCGCACCATCTTCGCGCGGCGCTGGCGCCGCTGGGTCACCGCCGTGGCCGCAAGCGGCCGTGCCCGCGACGCCGAGGCGCCGCGCCGGCTCGTGCCACTGCCCGTGCTCCGATAGACTCCCGTCCCAGGCGCGCTGCAATCGTGCTGGTTGAGAGCCAAGTACCAGCGCCATGTCGGTTGTCCTGACTCTGGCAACGGCTCCGCCGGGCTCCTGTGGTGACAGGTCCGGTGAAGGGAGAATGATGCTGAACGTCTTGATCGACGCGATGGAACAGGCCATTCAGGAAGTCAGGCACATGCCCGAAAGGGCCGTTCAGGTTTTTCACCACAATGACTCCGATGGGCTCACGTCGGGCGCCATACTCACGCGCGCCTTCGAACGGCAGGGCTTTGAAGTCAGTCGCTTCTGTCTGGAAAAGCCATATCCCGCGGTGCTCGAAAAGGTGTACGAGCAGGAGGGAAAGACTCTCGTCTTTGCCGATTTTGCCGGCAGGATCGCCCCGCTGCTTTCGACCTTGAACCAGGGCAGAAACCTGACCCTGATCCTGGATCACCACGCCGCTGAAGCGGCGACCGATCCGCGAGTCATCAACCTCGACCCCGACCTCTTTGGCCTGAAAGGGGATCGCGACATCTCCGGTTCGACGACCTGCTACCTCTTTGCGCGGACCATGGATCCGGCGAATCGTGACATGGCTCACATCGCCGCTGTGGGAGCAGTGGGAGACGGTTTCTTTGTGGACGGCGCGCTGGTCAGCGAGAACCGCGAAGCCGCAATGGAAGCCGTTCAACAGGGCCTCATCGAAATCAGGAAGCACGATGGTGGGGAGCAGTATCTGCTGAACACTGCAGAAGGTCAGCTACCCGTTGTCGAATTCGGCGATTATCTTGATGTTCTGGGCGGAGTCGGCTACTACCAGCAAGGACCGGATATCGGCGTCGGGGTTTGCCTTGAAGGGACTACGCCGGAGTCGGAGCGCATGGTGCAAGACCTCAGGGCCGTCAGAACGAAGCTCTTTGACGAAGAGATCGCGAGGCTCCAGGCAGGCGCTTTGCAACAAGCGCCGCACGTCCAGTGGTTTGACGTCGAAACTCGCTTCTTTCCGATGGGCGTGAAGATGATCGGGGCATTCTGTGATGCCATCAGGGACACGGACCTCATCGATCCCGGCAAGTACCTCGCCGGATTTCAGACAATACCCGATGAGATCCCGGGCTTCGGCGCCATCGGACTCAACCAGGTCAAGATCTCCATGCGCGTCTCCCCCGCGATGGAAGAAGAGATCCGCGCGGGGCGAGCAATGGGGCTCAACGTGCTGCTTCCCGAAGCGACAACCAGACTCGGCGGCTTTTCGGATGCCTGCCACAGTCTCACGGCCGCCACCACGGTGGCCATTGGCAGACAAGAAGCGCTCATTCATGAAATGGAAACCATCTTGGAAGGCGACGTGCATGGCTGAAGGAACCGGTTTTGGCAAGACGATCTTGATCGGTGATCAGTTCGTCCTCGATGAAGTCCCGGCGATCGTCTCGTCAATCCCCTTGGCAACCGTGACCACGGTGGAACGGATCGACGGCGAGGGATGGATCCTCGAAGACAACCGCATCGAGGTCCCGGGCTACAAGGACAAGAAGAGGGAGCAGCAGAGTCTCTCCATCGACAGAATCCTCGACGTCATGAACATCGACGTCAAAGAGACCCCGATCAAGATCACCGTCGGGGGGACGCTGCTGGCCGGAAGCGGGGTGGGCGCCAGCGCTGCCATTTGCGTCTCGCTGGCGCGCGCACTAGACGCGGAATTCGCCTTGGGCTGCCCGATCGAAGAGATCAACCGGATAGCCTGGCAGGGAGAGTTTCCTTATCACGGGGTTGCGAGCGGAGTCGATAATACCGCCTCAACCTATGGCGGGCTTCTTCTCTTCTGGCTGGAAGATGGAGAGCAGCATTTCGAAAGGATCAGGAGTCCGCGGTCCTTTGAGATAGTGCTCGCCAACAGCGGCGTCACAGTCAATACGGCGGCGCTGGATGAGTTCATCGATCAGCAGAAAACCGGCAATCCGGAGCTCTTTGCAGCGCGTCTCGACAGCATCAGGGCCCAGGCCCACGGCATGAAGAAGGCGCTTGAAGCCGGTGATCTGGAAACCGTGGGCAAGATCATGTCGGAGAATCACAGGCTCCTGGCCGATATGCAGATGTCTCACGAGACTCTCGATCACATGTGCCGGACGGCCCTCGAAAAGGGTGCCTTGGGGGCGAAGGTCACGGGAGGCGGCAGAGGCGGCTACATGGTCTCATTGACCCCCGGAACTGAGCTTCAGAATGCGGTCGCAGCGGCTTTTGAAAAGGAAGGCCACAAGGTTATCCGCACAACAATCGGCGGAAGTTGAGCGCATGCGTCGCGGGGCAGCCTTCCCGGCCTCCGACCAGGCCGGCACCATGACCAGACAGGCGCTCACCGTCCCCGGCGGGCAGGAGATGCGCTGATCAGCCTGCCCGCCCCAGACCGCTTCTTTGCCGGCTACGTCTTTGACCTGGACGGGACGGTCTACCTGGGGGAAGCCCTGCTGCCCGCCGCGGGCGAGACCCTGAGGGTTCTGCGCGCCCGCGGCTTGCGCACGATCTTCATCTCCAACAACCCCACGCACGCACGCGAAGAGTACGCCGCCAAGCTCACCCGCCTGGGCGTGCCGACCTCCGTCAAAGACATCCTGACTTCATCGCTGGTGATGGTGGATTTTCTCAAGCGGCGCCTGCCGGCCGGGCGCCTGTTCGTGATCGGCGAGGAGCCGCTGTGCGCGGAGCTGCGCCGTGCCGGGTTCGAGCTGACCGAGCAGGCCCACGACGTCGATGCAGTGATCGCCAGCTTCGACCGCACCTTTGTCTACCGCAAGCTGCAGATCGCCTTCGACGCCATCCGCGGCGGGGCGCGCTTCTTCGCCACCAACCCCGACCCCTACTGCCCGGTCCCCGGCGGCGGTGAGCCAGACTGTGCGGCCATCATTGCCGCCATTGAGGCCTGCACCGAAACGCGCGTCGAAGCCGTGGTCGGCAAGCCATCCGGCTACATGATCGCTGCCGCTCTGAATCTGATGAACCTGCCGGCCGCGGACTGCGTGATGACGGGCGACCGGCTGGACACCGACATACTCATGGGTCAGGAGGCAGGCATGTCCACCGCCCTGACGCTGACCGGTGCGACTGCTGAAGCGGAGCTGGCGAGCTCGTCCATCCGGCCGACCTACCTCCTGCGTCATCTGGGTGACCTGCTGCCGGCTTGACCCCGCGTCGTGGTCCCGCGCCCCGGCGCCGGGCTGCGCGTCACGTCGTCGCAGCGCGGCCGCGCCGGCGCCGCCCGCGGCGCGACGCCTTCCGGGGTGCCCGCGCCGGGCACCTGCTACAGTGAACCCGTGCACGATCCCTTCATCCAGAGGAGGCGCAGAGTGACCTACTCCGTGATCGACGTCAAGGACTTCGAGGGCCGGCGCACGCCGGTCGCGAAGGCCCTCGAGGCTCTTGCGATCAAGGCCAACCAGTTCGACTCAGAGCCCGGCCAGCTAGGCCACGAGCACGACGAGCTGACGACCGGCCAGGAGGAGCTCTTTGTGCCGCTCCGGGGCACGGGCTACCTACAGATCGACGGCGAGACCGTCGATCTCGAGCCGGGGCGCTACGTGCTCGTGCAGCCGTCCGCCCGGCGCCGGGTGGACGCCGGGCCCGAGGGCCTCTCGTATCTCGTGATCGGTGCTCGCGTGGATGGCACGACCGACTGATCCGGCGGGCAGAGCAGAGGCACGCGCGCCGCGGGCCTTCTCAGACCGGCCGCGCACGTGACGCCGCGGATGCGAGGCGAGGCTCTGGGCATCTGCTGGCCGCTGCCGTCGACTCGGTGCATACTGCGGATTCGACGAACCACACGCTCACGCTGGGCAGTGGTTCCAGCAAGTACACCACGGTGACGTCGTCGCGGCGGCTCCCCAAGCTGTAGACGTGCGCGGGCGCACCGCCGATCGAGGGTCCAGAAGCACAGGGGGAGGCGAAGTGACAGAGGAACCTCAGGCACCGAGGGCGGACGGCGACGCCGGCCCGATCCTCGGCCGCTTCGCCGGGCTCGACCGGCGACCGCTCAATCTCGACGGCCTCTCGCAGGAGGATGACGACGCGGGGCTCGTGGCCTTCGAAAGCAGGCATGATCCGGAGCCGTCGATCGAGATCGACGACGACGGGCGCGTCGTGCTCCTGGACGGCGTGCCGGCCGGCCGCTTCGACGTCATCGACTCCTACATCGCCGGCCACGGGATCGACACCGCGGTCGCCGTCGAGGCGAACTCCCTGCCAGACCTTGAGCTCGCCCGGCTCATCGTCGATCCCGCGACGCCTCGAGAGGTTGTCGTGCGCCTCGCCGGAGGGGCAACGCCGGCCAAGCTGGCCCGCGTCGTCGCGCGCCTGCGCCCCGTGGAGCTGCAGATGGCCATCGCCAAGATGCGGGTCAGGCGCACGCCGTCGATTCAGGCGCACGTCACCAACCTCCTCGACGACCCACTCCTTTTGGCGGCCGACGCCGCCACGGCGGTCGCCTTCGGCTTCAGAGAGCTGGAGACCACCGTGCCCGTGCTCGGCGACGCGCCCTCCAACGCGCTGGCCGTGCTGATCGGCTCGCAGGTCGGCGCCGCGGGAGCCCTCACCCAGTGCTCCATCGAAGAGGCCCTGGAGCTGGAGCTGGGGCTGCGCGGCCTCACCACCTACGCCGAGACCGTCTCGCTGTACGGCACCGAGCGGGTCTTCGTAGACGGCGACGACACCCCCTGGTCGAAGGCCTTCCTTTGCTCGGCCTACGCTTCGCGCGGTCTCAAGATGAGGGTCACGAGCGGCGGCGGCGCGGAGGCGCTGATGGGCGCCGCCGAGGGCAAGTCGATGTTCTACCTCGAGTCGCGCTGCGTCGCGCTCGCCCGGGCGATGGGCGCCCAGGGCGTGCAGAACGGCGGCATCGACGCGGCCAGCGTCGCCGGCTCCGTGCCCGGCGGCATGCGCGAGCTGCTCGCCGAGAACCTGCTCGTGATGCTCCGCGACCTCGAGTCCTGCTCGGGCAACGACGCCCTGGTGTCCGAGTCGGACATCAGGCGCACGGCGCACACGGTGCCCTTGCTGCTCGCCGGCTCCGATTTCCTCTTTTCGGGCTTCGGCTCGGTGGTGCGCTACGACAACATGTTCGGCCCCTCGAACTTCAACGGCGAAGACCTCGACGACTACCTCGTCCTGCAGAGGGACTGGGGCGTGGACGGCGGGCTGCGGCCGGTGACGGAGGCCCGCCTCCGTGAAGTCAGAGAGCGGGCCGCCAAGGCCGTGCAGGCCGTCTACCGCGAGCTGGGGCTGGCCGACCTCACCGACGAGCGGGTCGCCGAGGTCGTGCTCGCGGAAGGCTCCAGAGACCTCTCGCCGCTGGACCCGACGATCGTGCTTGAGGCCGCGGACGCCATCCAGGAGAGGGAGCTGGGGATCCTGGACGTGGTCCGCGCCCTGGAGCACGCAGGGTTCCGCGAAGAGGCCGAGCGCGTGCTGGCCATGGGACGCGCGCGCGTCGCCGGCGACTACCTGCAGACGGCGGCTATATTCGACGAACAGATGCACGTGCTCTCCAAGATCACCGACCCCAACGACTACCAGGGGCCGGGCACGGGCTACGAGGTCACGCCTGCCCGGCGCCTGGAGATGGCGAACATCCGCCAGCAGCGCTCGCGGCAGGACCTGCTGCAGAGACAGGCGGCCGGGGCGGCGGGCCGCTTCCGCCTGGTCGAACGCGGCGCGGCCGAGCCGGGCGTGGACCCTCGCGAGGTCTGCGTGGGCGTGTCTCCGGCGCTCGCCACCAGACTCTGGCTGACGATCTCGGGGCTGCCGGTGGGCGAAGCGCTGCGGCAGATCCTCGCCGGCCTCGAAGAAGAAGGCTGCCTCGCGCGCCTCGTGCGCGTGCGCGCGACCATCGACCTCGGCATGATCGGCCTCACCGCGGCGCGCCTCGCCGGCTCGGGGATCGGCATCGGTCTGCAGGCCAAGGGCACGGCGCTCATCCACCGCCGCGACCTGCCTCCTCTCGCCTGCCTCGAGCTGTACTCGATCGCGCCGCTCGTGACGAAGCAGATGTACCGGGCGCTCGGCACCAACGCCGGCCGCCATGCGAAGGGTCTGCGGCCCGTCCCCGTGCGCAACCCCTCCACGGAGCAGGCCATCGAGGCGCGCTACCACGCCGAGGTCGTCGCCATGGTGGCAGTGGAGCGCGACGAGTGCCTGCCCGGCGCGCCGCCCGTCGAGCTGGAGATGAGCAGATGAAGTGCCGCGCGCTGTCCGGGCGTGCGCTCGCCGACATCACCCTCGAGGCGGCCGCGCAGGGGGACCTCTCCGCGGCCGACCTGCGCATCCACCCGGGCACCCTGCGCCGCCAGGCGGAGGTGGCGGAGCGGCACGGCAATCCGCAGCTCGCCGACAACCTGCGGCGCGCCGCCGAGCTCACAGCTCTGGGCGACGAGGAGCTCCTCGCCGTCTACGAGGCACTGCGCCCCGGGCGCTCCTCGCGCGCCGAGCTGGAGGCGATTGCCGTCCGGCTCGAGGCGGCCGGCGCACCTTCGTGCGCAGCGCTCGTGCGAGAAGCCGCGGCGGCCGGCGCGCGCCGCGGCCTGCTCAGGCCCGGCTGAGCGCCGCCGCCCAGGGTCCCGACTGATGATCGTCGCCGGCATCGACATCGGCAACACGACGACCGAGATCGTCCTCGCCGAGGTCACGGGCCGCTCCGTGACCGCGCTGATCGCGCGGCGCGCCGGGACGACCGGGAGCAAGGGCAGCGCCGCGTCGGTGGAGGGCGCGGCGCGCCTCCTGCTTAGCGCCGAAAAGGCGCTGGGCAAGCGCGCCGCGCTCCTGCTTCTGCCGCCGCTCCGCCCCGTGATCACGCTCTCGGCGTCGCTGCCGTCTCCTCCGCAGGGCGCTCCCCTGCTACGGCGGCTGGACGGCGCGTGCGCCGCGACGCCCGCGGGCCGCGGCTTCGCCGTGGGGGCTCACGTGCCCCTCGGCGAGCTCGCGGGCCGCGCGGCGCCCAGCCGACCGCTCGTCGTGTCGGTGCCCGCGGGCGCCGACTTCGAGGACGCCGCGGCCGGCATCGCCGCGGCTCAGAACGCGCGGCTGCCGATCGTGGGAGCCGTCGTGGCCGGCGACGACGCCGTGCTCATCGCGAACCGCATCCCGCAGGTGATCCCCATCGTCGACGAAGCCGAGCTCGGCGATCTGCCGACGGGCGCGCTCGTCGCCGTCGAAGTGGCCGAACCCGGCGGCCGCGTGCAGGTGGTCGCCGACCCAGTCGCGCTGGTCGCGGCCTTCGGGCTCGCGCCGGCGCAGGCGCCCGCACTCGCCGATCTGGCGCTGAGCCTCGGCGACGCCCGCTGCGCCGCTCTTGCCCTTCGCCGGGAGGCGCCGGCCGCGGCCGCGAGCGGCGCCTGGGGATGGCTCGAATACGACGCGGAGGCCGGCGTGGTCCGCGTCCCCCTCTCCCGCAGCCTCGCGGACTGCGCCGCTTCCATGCGGCCGGGCGCGGTGCGCCGCATCCACGTCGAGCCCGGCGCACCTCTCTACGACGCTCTCGGGAGTGCCCGCGAGCGAGTCCGCGACGTGTTTGCCGTCGACCTGCCGTCGCTGCGGGAGCGCTTCTTCGCGAGACAAGGCTCCGTCGAGCTCGGCGACGTGCCCATCTCGGCCCTGATCGCGCCCGCCTCCTCCCCCTCGCCCGCGGAGGCGGCGCTCGCGGAGGCCACCGGCCGTCCGGTGCGCGTGCTGCCCTCCGAAGCTCGGGCGGCCGCCCTCGGGGCCCTGACCACGCCCGGAGCCCCTGCGGACGCGGCGGTCTGCGACCTGGGCGGCGGCACCATCGATCTGGTGTGGGGCGACCAGCGCCTCACGGCCGCCGGCGCGGGGCAGCTCCTCACGGTCTCGGTGGCCAGGGCGCTGGGTCTGCGCGACAGCACCGCCGAGCTCGTGAAACGGTCCGCCTCCTTTCGCGCCGAGGCCCCGCACGTGGTGCACTACGAGGACGGCAGCCGAGGCTTCATCGAGAAAAGCCTGCCCGCGGACTCGCTGGGCCGCCTCTGCACGCTGCGCGGCAAGACGCCGGCCCCCTTCTCCGACCGGCTGGCGCCCGAAGAGTGGCGCGCGCTGCGGCTCGCCATCAAGCAGCAGGTGATCGGCGTCAACGTGAGCAGGTGTCTGCGGTGGCTCGGGGATTCCGCCGCCGGGGGCGGGCCGAGCACCCTCCTGCTCTGCGGCGGAGCCGCGCTGGACGCCGAGTCGGTGCGCATCGTCAGTGAATCGCTGCGGGCCACGGGGACTACCGTCGGGAGGGCCAACGTGAACGGCAGCTACGGGCCCCGCTACGGCGTGGCCCTGGGCCTGCTGCTCGCACTGCGCGCGGCGGAACACGGCGCGGGACGGCCGCACTGACCGCGGGGATGCGGTCGGTGCGGCCGTCCCGCGCGCGCTCGTCGACTATCTGGCGATCGCCTTCGCGGCCCTGGCAAGGACCTCCGGCCGGTGGATGGAATCGTAGACCGGCGTGACCTCCTTGCCTGTCTCGAAGAGTCCGTACACCGCCATCTGCGCGGTCCTCACCGAGTACTCCACCGTGAACACGCAGTCCTTCGGCGCTTCGGCGAACTGGCCGAGGAAGGCGAAGTTCGTGGCGCCCTCCGGCAGGACCTCAGGTCTGTCGCCGAGGGTGCGCGGCATGAACAGGCTGTCCACGTAGGGCATCGCCACGGGAATGCAGTTGACCTTTCCGGCGTCGACCACCGGCTTCATCAGATCCTGGATCTTGAGGTGGTACCACAGCTCCTCGAGCATCTCCCGGCCGTTGCACGCGGCCATGGTCTTCTGGACGTAGTTGCCCGTCTTGCCGGGGTAGAGCCCGTAGCCCCAGAAGGTCTTCACGTCGTCCGGCTGATTGGGGAAGTGCGGCTGCCGCGCAATGACGATGGACATCAGCCAGTTGGAGTCCGTCATGGTGACCAGTCCGCCGGTGCCGTCGACGTTGCCCGAGAAGTTCTCCATGTAGTCGTGAAACGTCGTGTCCTTCAGCGTGGCCGTGTACGAGTACCAGTTCTGCAGATCGATGTGGTCGCAGAACGGACTGGGATCGCCGAACGACGGATCTTTCTGCGCGAGCTTCTTCCAGAGCTGCCAGGAGCCGGACTCGGCAAGGCCCTTGAGCACCGCGGGCCGGTCCCACGTACCGTTGTCCGTGCTTTCCGTCAGCGAACCGTTCGTGATGAACACATAGTCGCTCTCGCCGAGGGCGATCTGGTCGCCGTCCTTGAGATGGAGCATCGTCGCCATCTTGGCGTCGGCGGCCAGGTCGAAGTCGATGTCGACGACCTCCTTACCGAGGTCGAACTGCACGCCGCGCTCGGCGAGGTAGTTCTTCATCGGCAGAGCGACGGAGTGGTACTGGTTGTACTTGGTGCGCATGACGCCGCCCAGCCTGTTCAGCCCATCCACGAGATGGATGAACCGCTTCATGTACCGCCTCATCTCGGCGAGACTGCTCCATTTCTGGAAGGCGAACATCGTCGTCCAGATGTGCCAGAAGTTGGTCGTGAAGAAGTCACGGTCGAACCAGTCTTCGATCCTCTTGTTGCCGAGCGACCTCTCGGAGGCGAAGGTCAGTCTGAGCAGCTCCACCTGCTGCCTCTTGCTGAGCCCGTACGAGGACACATCGAGCCTCTTGCCGTCTTTCAGGAGCCTCGCCTGGGCGTTCGAGACGAACCTCTCGTTGAAGTCGAACGATTCGTCCCTGACCGACACCTTGGGGTCGTCGTAGGAGGGGATGAAGGAGAGCAGGTCCCAGTAGCACTCGTAGTGGAGCTCGTGCATCCTCCCGCCGCGCACGACGAACCCCTGTTCAGGATCACCTGAGCCGTCGAGTGCCCCGCCGACGATCTCATCCTTCTCGAGGATGTGGATGCTTTCGCCGGGAACCCCGGCATCTTTGGTCAGGTAGACGGCGCTCGCCAGGGAGGCGATGCCGCTGCCGATGAGATATACCTGCGCGTCTTTCGGGTTCGAGTTCTTTGCTGCTGCCATGGGCCCTCCGCGTTGTGATTGGTGGAACGCTCTGCGCAGTGGTATCGGCAGCCGCGCCCGCGAACGTGACCGCGATGCCGGCGCAGGGCTCGCGGTCGGGAGGGCCAACGTGAATGGCACCCATGGCCCCGGCACGGCGTGGCCCTGAGCTGCTCCCGGCCTTGACACGTCCCGCGCGCGCTGCTGATACTGCCGGTGCGCGGACGGCGTAATGGGGCCGGCAACAAAAGATCCGGGGGTTGTGCCATGGGATCTGCAGGCAGAGGGTCCGCCCCCACGGGGGGCGCCGGCCCGGTCTCTGTCGGAAAGACGAACCACTTCGTCACCTTCGTCGCGACCCTGGCGGCGGTCGGCGGTTTTCTGTTCGGCTACGACACCGGGGTCATCTCCGGCGTCGTTGTGCTGGTAAAGAGCCAGTGGCACCTCTCCAGCAGCATGCAGGAGATCGTCGTCAGCGCGGTGCTGATCGGCGCCATCATCGGGGCCGCCGTGGCCGGCAAGCTGGCCGATCACCACGGCCGCCGGAAGGTGATCATCGCGGCGGCGGTCGTGTTCTTCGTGGGCAGCATCGGTACCGGTCTCTCGCCGAGCATCGAGTGGCTCATCGCCGGGCGCGTGGTCATCGGCGTGGCCATCGGCTTCGCCTCGTGCGTGGTGCCGCTATACATCTCCGAGATCGCCCCGCCGGAGCATCGCGGCAAGCTGGTCTCGCTCAACCAGCTTGCCATCACCATCGGCATCCTGGGCTCGTACGGCATCGACCGCGCCTTCGCCGATGTGGAGAACGGCTGGCGCTACATGTTCTTCTTCGGCGTCATACCGGCGCTGCTGCTGGGCATCGGCATGCTGTTCGTCCCCGAGACGCCGCGCTGGCTGGTGCGCCGCGGCCTCGTCGACAGGGCGCGCGCCGTGCTCGTGCGCGCCGTAGGCCCCAGTAAGGCCGACGCGGAGCTGGCGACGCTGCAGGCGGCGATGGCCACCGGCCAGAGCGGCAGCCTGCGCGAGCTGCTCGTGCCGTGGCTGCGACCGGCGCTGATCATCGGCGTGGGACTCATGTTCTTCCAGCAGTTCACCGGCATCAACACGGTGATCTACTACGCGCCCACGATCTTTGAGATGGCGGGCTTCGATTCGGCGTCCGCGGCGATCTCCGCCACGGTAATCGTGGGCGTGGTCAACGTGCTGTTCACCGTGGTGTCGCTGTGGCTCATCGACCGGGCGGGACGCAAGCCCCTGCTGTACGTGGGGCTGGCGGGCATGACGCTCAGCCTGACCGTGCTGGGCGTGGCCTTCGCCGCGCAGGCGTCTCTCGGCGCCCTGGCCAAGTGGGTCGCCGTGGGCAGCCTCATGGCTTACGTGGCGGCCTTCGCCATCAGTCTCGGACCCATCGCCTGGCTCATCATGTCGGAGATCTACCCCACCAACGTACGCGGCACCGCCATGGGCATCGCCACGCTCTCCAATTGGGCCTTCAACTTCATCGTCGCCATGACCTTCTTGTCGCTGATCGACGGCCTGGGCCGCCCGGGCGCCTTCTTGCTCTACGCCGCGCTCGGCGTGGCCGGCCTCGTGTTCACGCGCCTGTACGTGCCCGAGACCAAGGGCGTCACCCTGGAGCACATCGAGGCGCACTGGCGCGCCGGCGGCCGGCCGATCGACCTGGGCCGCAAGCCCGCGCTGTAGCCGGCGGCGGCGAGCGAGGAGGGTAGGGAGCATCCATGAGCGATAACGGCGGGCGGCGGCGCGCGCCCCAGCGATATGCGCAAGACCCTCGCGTCGTCCTGACCCTCGACGCCGGCGGCACCAATCTCGTGTTTTGCGCGGTGCAGGGCGAGCGTGAGATCGTGGCACCGGTGACGCTCTCCTCACGGGCGGACACCATCGACGAGTTCGTGCAGCTTCTCATCACCGGCTTCCGGCGCGTGCACGAGCAGGTGCTGGGGCGAGCCGACGCGGGTGTGGCCACGCCGGCGGGCGCCGCGCCCATGGCGATCAGCTTCGCCTTCCCCGGGCCGGCCGACTACGGGCACGGCATCATCGGCGACCTCGTCAACCTGCCGGCGTTCCGCGGCGGCGTGCCGCTGGGCCCGGCACTGGAGGACGCGTTCGGGGTGCCGGTCTTCATCAGCAACGACGGCGATCTGTTCGCCCTCGGCGAGTCGATCGCCGGGTTTCTGCCGTACGTCAACGGCCTGCTGGAGCAGGCGGGGAGCCCGCGGCGCTACCACAACCTGCTGGGCGTCACGTTCGGCACCGGGTTCGGTGCCGGAATCGTGAGCGAGGGCCGCCTGCTGGAGGGCGACAACTCCGCCGCCGCCGAGATCAATCGGCTGCGCAACCGCGTGGTGCCCGCCTGGACGGTCGAAGAGAGCGTCTCGATCAGAGGTGTGCGGCGCGTGTACGCGCGAGAGAGCGGCGTCGAGATGAGCGCCTGCCCAACTCCCGAGGAGATCTACGAGATAGGGCGCGGACGACGAGAGGGCGACCGGCGCGCCGCCGAGCGCGCCTTCGAGGAGCTGGCCATCGTGGCCGGCGATGCGCTCGCCGGCACGAGCTCGCTGGTGGACGGGCTGGTGGTCATCGGGGGCGGCCTGGCGCGCGGGCACAGCCTGTTCATGGCGCGGCTGGTGCGCGAGATGAACGCCGCCTACGACACGGCTCTCGGCGGCCGCCTGCCGCGCTTCGAGAGCCGCGCCTACGACCTCGAGGACGCTGCCGACCAAGCCGCGTTCGTGCGCGGCGACGTGCGCGAGCTGCCGGTGCCGCGCTCCTCGCGCACCGTCCTGTACGACGCCGCCAAAGCCGTGGGCGTGGGAGTCACCGTGCTCGGCACGGGGCGCGCGGTGTCCGTAGGGGCGTACACGCTCGCGCTCGCGCGCATCGACGGCGGCTGAGCCCGCGGCGGCCCGTGCGAGAGCCAGTGGTGCTGCGCGTGCCGGCCTGGAGTTGGCAGGCCGGCCCAGCCGCTCCGGCCTCAGCAGCTGAAGATCCAGGCGACGAAGACGATGAGCACCAGCACGGCCACCACGGTGGTGAAACAGGTCCAGCAGCCGTGCAGCGGCGCGTCGACGAGGCTCACGTTGACATTGATGGGCTCCGCCGGCTGCTCGCCGAGGCGGTGCCCGCAGGCGGCGCAGAAGACGGCGCCGCCGGGACACTCGTTGCCACACGCCTCGCAGCTCGCCACGTTCGTCCTCCCGCCCGGGTCATATACCGTCTTCTCAGCTTAGACCCGGGCGGGGACGGATGAACCGCCGGGCTGCGCCTACTTGCCGAAGTACTTCTCGTAGAGCCGCTCGTAGGTGCCGTCCTGCTTGATGAGCGCCAGGGCATCGTCGATCTTGGTGACGAGGGCGGTGTTTCCCTTCTTGAGCGCGATGCCGTAGGTGTCGCCGCGGGTGAGCACCTTGGCGATCCGCGTCTTCCCGGTCTGCTTGGCGTTGTACTTCGCGAAGGGGGTGTCGCAGATCACCGCGTCGACCTTGCCGGCCACCAGGGCCGCGAACATCGGCGGCTTTTCATCGAACAGCACGATTGCCTTGATCCCCGCGATCCCTTCAGCTTCCTTCTGGTTAGTCGAAGCCTTCAGGACGCCGACGCTCTTGCCGCGCAGGTCGGATACGGAAGCGATGCCCGAGTCGAGCGGCACGAGCAGAGCCTGACCGGACGAGAAGTAGGGGTCGGAGAAGTCGACCTCCGCCTGCCGCTCGGGGGTGATGGTGATCGCCGACATGGCGATGTCGCACTCCCCGCTCTTGAGCCGGGGAAACAGCTCCGCGAACGGCTCGATAGTGACCACGAGCTGCCGGCCGAGCCGATCCGCGATCTCCGCGGCGAGGTCGGCCGAGAAGCCGGTGGGGCTGCCGCTCACGATCTCCAGGAACGCCATGTTCTCGTTGCCCATCATGAGCAGCTTCGCGGTTCCGCCCGCGGCCTGCTTCTGGCCGCAGCCCGCCAGAGCCGTCAGCGCAGCCAGCACGAGCATGATGACGAGGGTCGAGCTCACTCTCTTCATTGCGGTCCCCTTTGTGACAGAGCTTGGCCGGTCCCGGTAGAAGGACGTGCCGGCACTGACTGTCTTCGGCATCTGGAGCGGCGCACTGAAGCGGCGGCCGCGCGCCGCCGCAGACGGGCGGCCGTGCCCGGGTGCCGGCGGCGACTACGGCTGCGCCGGTCGCCTGCCGATAACCTCAAGGGACGATGGGCGCGTCGCCGGCAGCGGCTGCCATGGGCTCGTGCGGGCGAGGTTCACCACGCACTACGGAGCGAGAGGGGAAGGCGATGTCAGCCGAGCAAGCCAGGGCGGGTATCGAGAATGCAGACCGGCGGCGGCTGACGTCTCGGCGCCCCCGCACGCCGCGCACCCTCACGTTCTTCGTCGCGGCACTTCTCGTGTGCCTCGCCACGCTCGCGAGCGTGGCGAGCATCTCGAGGGGCGCCACGCCGACGCTCAGCGCGAGCAAGCAGGCCGAGCTGCAGGCGACCCTCGACGCGCAGATGGCGAAGTACAAGGTCCCCGGCGCGATCGTCGGCATGTGGTTCCCCAGCCTGGGCACCTGGGTGGTGGGCGCCGGCGAGGGCGACAAGAGCACCGGCGCCGCCCCCCAGACCGCGGACAGAGTGCGCATCGGCAGCATCACCAAGAGCTTCACCGCGACGGTCGTCCTGCAGCTCGTCGACGAGAAGAAGCTCGCCCTGACGGACAGGCTGAGCCGGTACGAGCCTTGGGTGCCGGGCGCCCGGCGCATCTCGATCAGGCAGCTTCTCAACATGACCTCCGGGCTCTACAACTTCACGGACGTCCAGGCGTTCTGGACGAAGTTCCTGAAGGACCCCGCGGCCACGTGGACGCCGCGGCAGCTCGTCGCGCTCGCGATCGCCCACCCGGCCGTCTTCCGCCCGGGGCAGAAGTACATGTACTGCAGCACCAACTACGTCCTCCTCGGCATGATCATCGAGAAGGTGACCGGCAGGGCGGCGGGCGACGAGATCACGCGGAGGATCATCGACAAGCTCGGCCTCGAGCACACCTCCTTCCCCATGACCACGGACCTGCCCGAGCCCTATCTGCACGGCTACGTGCCGGCCGCCGGCCAACCGAACGACAGCGCGGATCTCACGGACCTGAGCATCTACTCCCCCACGCCCTTCTGGACGGCGGGCGGGATGGTGAGCAACTTGGACGACCTGAAGACCTGGATGCAGGCGCTCGCCGGCGGCGAGCTCCTCAGCAAGCGCATGCACGCCGCGCAGCTCAAGTTCTCCGCTCCCAACACCAGGTCGTATGGGCTGGGCGTGATGAACGCCGGCGGGGTGGCGTTCGGGCACTCCGGCGAGGTCCCCGGCTACAACTCCTCCATGTACTACGCCCCGGCCGCGAAAGCCCTGAGCATCACGCTGATCAACAGGTATCCCAGCGTGATCGAAGGAGCCGCCGATCAGATCAACTTCGCCTTGATCGGGGTCATGTCGGCCGCAGACCCGCGAATCGGCTACACGTACCCCGATCCGGCCGACTACAGCGGCCTCACGTGGACCCAGGCCTTCACGGCGGCCCACGACAAGCTCTCGCGCGAGTACGCCTTCGGCGACTGGAAGGACGTCGACTGGGCCGGCCTCTACGGCCGCTTTCTGCCGCGCATCGCGGCCGCCCAGGCTGCGGGGGACGAAGCGGCGTACTACCTCGCCCTGCACGAATACGAGTGCTCGATCCCCGACGGCCACATCAGCCTGTCCGCGGAGAGCGCCGCCGTGCCCACGGCCCTCGGCAAGGAGCTGGTTGGCGGCGGGTTCGGGATGGCCGTGGCCGAGCTCGATGATTGGCGGGTCGTCGCCGCCGCCGTGATCCCGGATGGTCCCGCGGACCTGGCCGGGATCGGCGCCGGCGCCGAGATCCTCTCCTGGGGAGGGCAGCCGGCGCGGACGGCGATCGGCCGGGTCGACGTCGGCGCCGTTCCCTACAAGTCCTTGACGGGTGACCTCGGCGACGAAAACCCGATCGCCACGCGCGACCAGTACCGGCTGGAGCAGGCCAGGCTCGTCGCGCGAGGACCCGTGGGCACGAGCGTCCAGGTCGAGTTCAGGAACCCCGGAGCGACGGCGGCTCAGACGGCCACGCTTAAGGCGGTCGATGACGGCGGGCAGACGTTCTCCCTGCTGAACTTCGCCAAGCGTCCCGAGATGTCCGACGCAGTCGACTACCGCATCCTGCCATCCGGGTACGGCTACGTCCTCGTCAGGATGGAGCTCGACCTGTCGGACCCCGGAGCGTACCCCACCCAGGTCTACGAGAGCTTCAAGAAGGCCATTGCCTCGTTCGTCGCGGCCGGCGTCCCGGGGATCATCCTCGATCTGCGCGGCAACTACGGCGGCTCGGATCAGCTCGCCGCCGACATGTGCGGCTTCTTCTACGCCTCCCCCGCCTTCTATGAGGAGCAGGAGTACTACGACAAACGGGACAACGGCTTCCTGCGCATCACGGTGGCCGAACGCGGGCCCGATCCGATCGTCGACCAGATCTCGATCGAGCCGCAGACGCCGCACTACGGCGGACCTGTGGTGGTCCTCGTCAACCCCAACACGAAGAGCTCGGGGGAGGGACCCCCGGCTCGCATCTCGCGGCTGCCGAACGGCACGGTGATCGGCTTCTACGGCAGCAACGGCTCTTTCGGCATGGTGGGCGGTGAGATCGCGCTGCCCGGCGGCTACTCGCTCGGTTATCCCTTTGGCCGCTCCGTCGATCGCCACGGCATCGTCCAGCTCGACAGCAGAAACGGGATCGGCGGCGTGCCCCCCGATCTGCGCGTGCCCAAGACGCTCGACAACGTGCTCGCCTTCGCGGCCGGGACCGACGTCGAGCTCCAGTACGCCGTCAAGTACCTGAAGGAGTCGGGTACGGACGCGGCCGCGGGAGCTCGGGCCAGGTGATGGAGCGCCTGCTCCGCAGCGGGCGCCCGACGCTGCTGCTGTGCGCGCTGGCGTGCCTGCTCTGCGCGCTGCCTGCTCTGCTCGTCGCCTGCGGCGGCGGCCCGGCGGAGAGCCCCTCGGCGGGCGCCGTCAGCCCGGGCGCCGCTGCCCCCGCCGCTCCCGGAGCGACCCTCGGCGGCGGCACCGGCGGCACGCTCACGGTCGGCCTTTTCCCCTGGGTGCCGCGGCTGCGGCAGTTCGAGACGGTCATCGCCGCGGCGTGGGAAGAGCGTCACCCCGGCGTCCCGCTCAAGTTCGTCCTTTGGGACTGCTACGCGTCCGATCCACCGCGCGATCTGGACCTGTTCGTCTTCGATGCCGTCTTCCTCGACTACTTCCAGCAGCGCGGCTACCTGCAGCCGCTCGCCGAGAACGAGCTCGAGCAGCCCGCCGATATTCTCCCCTACGCGCTCCAGGCTGCCCGCGCGGGCGGCACGCTCAGCGGGATTCCTCAGCTCGGCTGCGCGAGCCTCCTGTTCTACCGCCGCGGAGACCACGCCCTGGCGGCGGCCCGCGATCTGGGGGACGTCGTCGCGGCCCTCGGCGAGGGCACCTACGCGGGGCTCAAGCCGCCGCCCGGCAAGGGCCTTCTCGTCGACCTCTCCGATCCCACCGCCGACGCCTGCCTGTACCTGGAGGCGCTGGTCGACACCTACGGCACCTACAGCGCCGATCCGCCGCTGCCGCCGGATGTGGGCTGGCTCGACCCGTGGGCGGTCGACAACGTGCGCGCGCTCCTGAACATGGCGAGCCGCAGACAGGCACGGTACGTGAGCGACGAGCAGTTCCGCCGAGCGGCCTGGTTCGGACAGGGCTTCGGCCGCGCCTACATCGGCTACTCCGAGAGCCTGGCCCTGATGGGCCAAGCCTCCCGGTCGGATGTGGCCTTCAAGCTGATGCCGATGTCGCAGCGCGCCAACGTGCCGCTCTTCTACGTCGATCTCATCGGCGTGAACCGCGCGCTCGGCGTCGGGCCAGAACGCGCCCTGGCCGTCGAGCTGGCGAACCTCATGGCCTCGACGGACGTGCTCGTCGCGGCCATGGGTCCATGGCAGGGCGACGCCTCGCCGCAGTACCTCTTCCCGGTGCGGCGCTCCGTCTTCCGCGCGCTGGAACAGCGCTTCCCGCTGTACGGCGATCTGGAGGAGCTCAGCGCCGGCGCCGAGACCCGGCCCTTCCTCCTCGGCGCCGGCTCGCGGCCCTGGCTCTGGACGATCGGCGTCGATATCAGGCGGCAGGTCTTCGCGACGCCGTGATCGTGCACGCGGATCGGCCACGGGCGCGGCCGCCGCGGCACCGCCCGTCGGCTATCGCCGTGGCGTCCGCCTGCCGATAACCTCAAGGAGACAGTGGGCGACGCGTGCGCCCATCCGTGACTCGACCTGAGAGGAGACTGCGATGTCAGTCGAACAAGCCACCGCGTGCGTCGAGAGAATGAAGACCGACGAGGCCTTTCGCACCAGAGTGATGGCCGCGGAAGATGTAGCGGCGCGCATGGAGCTCATCAACGCCGAGGGCTTTGACTGCAGCGCCGACGAGATCGGCTCGCTTCAGGAGCTGGCGGAGCTCGACCTGGAGACGGTCGTCGGCGGCAGCATCTTCTACTGCGGCCAGGCGTCCCCGGAACAGGAGGTGCGCACGGATCTCGGTGGGGACGCGCCGCGGCTGATCATCTAGCGGCCGCGGCCGATCTGTTCAAGTCGCGGCCGACGTAGGTCAGCAGGCCGTTGTCGGGCGCCGGAAACACCTGGTCCCGCGCGTCCACGGCCGTGAGGTACGAAGTCGCCTCGGGGCTCCCCGGCGCCACGTCGCACACGAACACGGCGCCGCCCGGGAAGCCCCGCGCAGCCGTGCCGAGGACGTGCGCGGCGGCGGGCACGTCGAACCCCGGGATGTCGTAGGAGCCGTCGAGCAGGCGCACGCCGGGATACACGCTCACGACGTTCACCAAGGCCAGCGCGACGATCAGACCGATCAGCGGCGCCCGGGCGCATCGTGCGACATTCATCGTCAGCCCCCACCCTCGTCGACCACGCTCGGGTGGTGCGCTTCCGCCCGCGCCGACCCGGGTGCCGCGGCGCGCGTCTCTCAAGCCGCCCCGGCGCCCGCCTGACCCGCGAGGATCGCGAGGACCTGCAGCGCCGCGGCCGGCAGGTCGGTGCCGGGCACGAAGATGGCGACGACGCCAGCGTTGTACAGCTCGGCGTGGTCCTGCGGCGGGATAACGCCGCCGATGACGAGCGGCAGGTCCTCCCGCCCGAGGCTCGTGAGAGCCTCCTTGAGGGCGGGCACGAGGGTCAGGTGGCCGGCGGCGAGCGAGCTCGGCGCAACGATGTCGGCGTGCTGCTCGACGGCGTCGCGGGCGGCCTCCTCGGGCGTCTGGAACAAGGGGCCGAGGACGACGTCGAAGCCGAGGTCGGAGAACGCCGCGCCGACCACGTCCTGGCCGCGGTCGTGGCCGTCCTGACCGAGCTTGCAGATGAAGATGCGCGGCGCGCGGCCGTGGCCCCGCGCGAAGCGCGCAACGCCATCACGCGCCGCCACGAGGGCCGGCTTGTCCTCCCCATAGGCCGGCGCGTACACGCCCCTGACCAGGTCCGGCGCGGCCGCGTGCCGGCCGAAGACCTTCTCCAGGGCGAGGCTCATCTCGCCGACCGTGGCTTTGGCGCGGGCGGCCTCGAGCGACAGCTCGAGCAGATTGCCGCGGCCGCTCTGGGCGCACGCGGTCAGCGCCCGCAGCGCGGCGTCCACGCGCGCCGGCTCGCGCTCCGCCCTGAGCTGCGCGAGCCGCTGCACTTGCGCGCGGCGCACGGCGCTGTTGTCGATCTTCAGCACCTTCATGGCCTCCGGCTTCTCGACGGCGTACTTGTTCAAGCCGACGATCACCTGCGCGCCCGAATCGATCAGCGCCTGCGTCCTCGCCGCGGCCTCCTGGATGCGCCGCTTGGGCAGGCCCGAGGCGATCGCCTTAGCCATGCCGCCGGCCCGCTCACACTCGACGATGTGCGCCCAGGCCTTGCGCGCCAGCTCGTCGGTGAGCCGCTCCACGAAGAAGCTGCCGCCCCACACATCGATCACGGCGTCGGTGTCCGTCTCCTCCTGCAGAAACTGCTGCGTGTCGATGGCCAGGCGCTCGGAGAAGTCGCCGGGCAGCGCCAGAGCCTCGTCGAAGGCGTTGGTGTGCAGGCTCTGGGTCTGGCCCTGGGTGGCGGCCATCGCCTCGATGCAGGTGCGGATCACGTTGTCGTAGACGTCCTGGGCCGTGAGGCTCCAGCCGCTGGTCTGGCTGTGCGTGCGCAGGTCCATGCTCTTGGGGTCCTGCGGGTCGAACTGCTTCACGAGCTTGGCCCACAGCAGCCGCGCGGCGCGCATCTTGGCGATCTCCATGAACACGTTCTTGCCGATCGACCAGAAGAAGGAGAGCCGCGGGGCGAAGTCGTCGACGCTCAGGCCGGCCTTGATGCCCGTCCTCAGGTATTCAAGGCCGTTCGCCATGGTGTAGCCCAGCTCGAGGTCGGCCGTGGCGCCCGCCTCCTGCATGTGGTAGCCGCTGATGCTGATGCTGTTGAACTTCGGCATGTGCGCGGTCGTGTAGGCGAAGATGTCGCCGATGATGCGCATGCTCGGCAGCGGCGGGTGAATGTAGGTGTTGCGGACCATGAACTCCTTGAGGATGTCGTTCTGGATCGTGCCCGAGAGCTGTTCCTGCGTCGCGCCCTGCTCCTCCGCGGCGACGATGTAGAGCGCCATGATCGGCAGGACGGCGCCGTTCATGGTCATCGAGACGCTCATCTGCTCCAGCGGGATGCCGGAGAAGAGGATGCGCATGTCGAGGATGCTGTTGACGGACACCCCCGCCATGCCGACGTCGCCGGCGACCCGCGGGTCGTCGGCGTCGTAGCCGCGATGCGTGGGCAGGTCGAAGGCGATGCTGAGGCCCTTCGACCCGGCCGCCAGGTTGCGCCGGTAGAAGGCGTTGGACTCCTCGGCGGTCGAGAACCCCGCATACTGGCGCACGGTCCACGGTCGCCCGACGTACATCGTGGAGTAGGGGCCGCGCAGGAACGGCGGCAGCCCGGGCATCGTGTGCAGGTGCTCCAGCCCCTCGAGGTCGGCCGAGGTGTACAGGGGCCGCAGGGGGATGCCCTCCGGCGTGACTCTCTCGAGCTCGCCCAGCGAGCGCCCGGCGAAGGCCGCGGCGCGGGCGCGCCAGTCGGTCAGGTCGCCGGCGACTCGTGGCCCGCCGTTCCACGGCACCTCCGCGAAGTCCGGGATCCTGCCCGTCATAGCACGCCCGCCTCGTGGAGCAGCGCGCGAAGGGTCTCGAGCACGTCGCACCTCACGAAGATGAAGCGGTCGACGCCGGCGGCGCGGTACCTGGCCTCGTCGGCGCCCGGGTTGCCGGCGAGCACGACGACCCGGACGCCGGCGGCGTGCAGCCGGGGCGCGACGTCCGCCACGTCGGTCGCGCAGCGCGCGTCGCTCGAGCAGATCACCGCGACCCGCGCGCCGCTCGCGGCGCAGGCGTCGGCCTGCGCCTCCACGGGCCCTTCGGCGCTCAGCGGCTCGAAGCCGCCCGCCTCGACGAAGTCCTGTGCCCACGTGGCGCGCGCGAGGTACTCCTTGGGGGCGCCCAATCTCGCGAGAAAGACCTTCGGGCGCTCGCCGCCGTGCGCCTCGGCGTAGGCATCGACGAGGTCACGGAGCTGCTCGTAGGCGGCCGCGTAGGGGCGCGCGGGCAGCGCCGCGACGCGTGCGCCCACGCGTCCTGACACGGGCCCGGCGAGGGCCGCCGTGAGCTCCGCGATGGTCGCCCCCGAACGGGCCGCTGCGACGGCCGCGGCCGTCAGCTCGCCGCTGCCGCGCCGCGGCTCGGCGAGAACGCCGCGAAGAGCGGCGCAGGGGTCGGCGTCGCGGCGTTCGCGACGCCACGCCGCCTGCCGCCCGGCGGCCGCCGCGCGCAGCGCGGCGTAGTCCGGGGCCGGGCGGCTGAGCTCGTCCTCGAAGACGTCGGGGTGCGCGCTCACCCCGGTGATCGCCGCCCTGCGCGTCGCGATGTCCTTCTCGCGACGCTGCTCGACGGCCGCGACCCGAGCGCCGATCCGGCCGCTCGCCGCGGCGCGTGCCATCCCGCCCTCGGCCTCGATCTCGCGGAACAGCGCCCACGCCTTCTCGGCCATCTCGTCGCTGAGGCTCTCGAGGAACCACGAGCCTCCGGCCGGGTCCACGACCTCGCCCAGTCGACACTCCTCCTGAAGGATCACCTGCGTGTTGCGGGCAAGCCGCCGCGTGAGATCGTCACCGGCGCCGAGGGCGGCATCCATGGGAAGCGTGATGATGGCGTCGGCGCCGCCCACGGCGCCGGCGAAGCAAGCGGCGGTGCTACGCAGCAGATTGACCCAGGGAGCCCGATGGGTGATCACGCGGCGGCTGGTCTCCACGACGAGGCGCGGGCTCGCGGCGCCGCGTACGTCGGCGCCGCAGGCCTCCATGACCCGCGCCCAGAGCGTGCGCAGCGCCCTGAGCTTGGCGATCGCCTGGAAGAACTTACAGCCCACGGTCTCGTGGAAGGTGATCTGGCCGGCGGCGGCCTCCAGGCTGAGGCCGGCAGCCGTCATGGCGCGCAGGTACAAGACCGCGGTCGCGAGGGCGAAGGCGAGATCCTGCACCGAGCTGGAGCCGGCGTCATGGTAGACGGCAGTCGACACGCGCACCGCAGTCACCGCGGGCTGGTGGGCCGCCGTCCAAGCCGCCAGGTCGGCCATCTGCTCGAGGGCCGTCTCCAGCGGCAGCGGCAGGCTGCCGTCGCGCAGCAGCGCGCCCAGCGGGTCCGCGCCAAAGGCGCCGCGCGCGCCCGGGCCTTCTGCGCCCGGGCCTTCTGCGCCCGGGCCTTCTGCGCCGCGCTCCCCCCACAGGGCGGCCAGCAGGGCCGCGGCGGGAAGGTACGCGGCGCCGGCATCCAGGGACACGGCCTGGCCGACGAAGTGCACGCCGTCCAAGGCTTGGCGCAGCTCGCCGAGGCTGGAGGCAGCAACCCCTTCGCGCCCGCACAGGCCGGCCGCGCCGGGATCGTCCGCGTCGAGCCCGGCGCGCGCCGCCGCGTCCAGTTTCAGCTCAATGGAGGTGGCGCCTTGCCGCAGGTGGGCGAGAGCCGCCGCGTTGGCCGCGGCCGGCTCCGCGTCCGCGACCTCCTGGCGCACGTCCCAGCCGCCCGGCGCACGCCCGAGGGCCGTCATTCCCCTGGTGAAGGGCGGGCTCCCGGGAAAGCCGGACGGGTCGTCCGCCGAGGGCCGGCTCTCCGCAGTGTAGAGCGGCTGCAGGGCGATGCCGTCGTCCGTGTGGCCGACGAGCTTCTTCTCGAACGGCACCCCCTTGAGGTCGGCCACCGCCTTCGCCTTCCAGGCGTCGTAGCCGAGCGGGGGGAAGTCGTCGCGCATGCTCAGCTCGTCGGCGATCACGACCCCAGCTCCGCGCGCGACGCTCACGGCGCCGACGCCCAGGGATCGTCCGCGACCGCCTCGAACTGCCTCAGATCGAGGTCGGGCAGCATCGCACCGTGATCGATCAGATTCTGGTGGAGCTCGAAGCAGCGCGCCAGGTCGTGGCGGATGTGCCCCTGGCGCGCCCCCTCGATGTACTTGTGCAGATAGTCGCGATAGGCCGGGTGAGCGCAGTTGTCGATAATGCGCTGCGCGCGCTCGGCCGGCCCCAGGCCGCGTAGATCGGCCAGCCCCTGCTCGGTCACGATGACGTGGACGGAGTGCTCGCTGTGGTCCACGTGTGTGCAGAAGGGGACGATCGACGACACCCTGCCGCCCTTGGCGATGGAGTGGCACACGAACACCGAGAGGCGTGCGTTGCGCTCGAAGTCCCCGGCGCCGCCGAGCCCGTTGAGGAGCTGCGTCCCGCACACATGTGTCGAGTTGATGTGCCCGTAGATGTCGATCTCCATCGCCGTGTTGATGGCGAGCACGCCGAGCTGACGGATGACCGTCGGGTGGTTCGAGAGCTCCTGCGGCCGCAGCACGATGCGCGGCTCAAAGAAGGCGAAGTCGTCGTAGACCTCCTGCAGCTTGTCCTCGGACAGCGTGAGGGCGCAGGCGCTGGCGCCGGTCAGGCGCCCGGCGCGCATCAGGTCGACGCACGAGTCCTGGAAGACCTCGCTGTACATCGTGAACGGCGGCAGGTCCGGGTGCTCGCCGAGGTCCGCCATCAGCGCGTTGCCGACATTGCCGACGCCGCTCTGCAGCGGCAGGAACTCCTGCGGCAGGCGGCCGGCGGCGATCTCGTTGAGAAAGAATCGCACGAGGTGCTCGGCGATTTGGCGGCTGGCGGGGTCGGGCGCACGCGGCGCCGGGCGCGTGCTCGGCGCGTCGGTCTCGACAACGGCCATGATCTTGGCCGGGTCGACGGTGGCGTAGGGCAGCCCGATGCGGTCGAGCGGGTGGCGGATCGGCAGGGGGTCGCGGTGCGGCGGCAGCGGCAGCAGGAGGATGTCGCTGAGCTCGCAGACGCGCTTCGGGTGCCGCCGGTTGATCTCGATGATGACCTTGTCGGCCATCCTCAGGAACGTCGGCCCGTTGCCGATCGCCGCGGTGAAGTAGACGCGCCCGTCGTCGCTGACGTCGCTGGCCTCGATCACGGCGATGTCGACCTTGCCGAAAAAGCCCTCGAGGAGCTGCTGCGAGCAGTGCGACAGGTGCTCGTCGTGGAACTCGATGCGGCCGTCGTTGATCGCCGCCCGGCAGGCACCTTCGGACTGGAACGGCATGCGGAAGCTGACGGCGTCCGCCTCGGCGAGGTCCACGTCCCCCGCCGGACCGGCCTCCGCGCCGGCCAGCACGCGGACCTGGAAGGGTTCGCCGGCGTCGTGGAGCGCGCGCGCGCGCAGCGCCAACGCGCGCGTCACCGCCTGCGGCACGCCGGGGTCGGTAAACCCGCCGATCCCCAGAGTCGCCCCGTCGGGGATCAGCTCGGCCGCCTCTTCGGCGGTCAGCACAGGGAAGTTGCCCATCGCCATGTTCGTCACTCTCCCCGAAAGACGGGAGGGCGCTTCTCGAAGAACGAGGCAACGCCCTCCTTCAGATCCTCGCTCATGAACGCCGCGCGCCGCACGGACTGGATCGCCTCGAACTCGTCGGCGCTCATCGAGGCGCCGGCCGTGAGGTTGCGCAGCTCCGTCTTGACCACGGTCACGGCGAGCGGCGCGCGGCCGGCAATCGTGCCGGCGAGCTCCATGGTCGTCTCCTCCAGCTTCTCCGGCTCGACGAGGCGATTGAGCAGGCCGAACCGGTAGGCGTCGTCGGCCGACAAGGGATCACCGGTGAAGACCATCTCCTTGATGATGTGCAGAGGCAAGGCCCCGAGAAAGTGGGCCATGCCCCCGGTGTTGTAGGAGATGCCGAGCTTGACCGGCGTGATCGCGAACGTCGTGCGCGGCGTGCCGATGGCCAGGTCGCAGGTCACGGCCAGGTCGCAGGCGGCGCCCCAGACGCTGCTGTGCAGCATGGCGATGACCGGTGCCGGGCACATGCGCACGCGGCGCAGCACCCGTTCGAAGCCCGTCGTCCAGGTCACGGCGTCGTGGCCGTCGAGCGGGATCTCGCGGATGTCGTGACCGGCGGACCAGATCTTCGCGCTCGGGTCCGCGGCGATGATCACGACCCGCACCTTGGCCCGCTCGAACTCGTCAAAGGCCGCGAGGAGCCCGGCGCACACGTCGCTGCTCAGCGGGTTCACGGGCGGCTTGCTGATGGTCACGACGCCGATGTCGGCGGCAATGCGCGTCTGAGTCACCGCCGCGGCCGGATTCTCTGCCATGCTCCTCCTCCTGATTCGCCCGCGCGCGCCTGCGAGCGCCCGCTACCCGCCGTTCATCATCCCATTATCGGCGCGGCCGCGCGCGGACGTGAACGCGGCGCCGCGAGCGCGCCGCAAGCGCGGCGCCTGACTCATGCGTCCGGGCGGCCCTGCCGATACTCGTTCTGGACCGCGACACGGATTCAAGGGAGGAACGCCATGAAGATCACGAAGAGCACGTGCCTGGGCCTGACGATCCTGCTGCTGGTGGCCGTGGCCGTCCTGGGCTGCGGCTTCGGCAGCGCAGTCGCCCGAGGGGCTACCGGCCTGCCCGCCGCGGGCGCCGCACAAGCGGTCGCCGCGCCCGCGGCCGGCGACGTCACGCACTCCGGCGAGGGCTACCGCTTCGAATCCAACGGCTGGATCTACCTGCACATCGAAGGCAAGCCCTACGAGCGCGGCTTCCAGCACGGCTACCTGATGGCGGCCGACCTGGCCGAGAGCAGCCGCACGCTGAACTACATCATGATGAACGACACCGGCCAGACCTGGCAGTACTTCATCGGGGCGGCGACGAGACTGTGGACGAAGGACCTCAGCGGCGAGTACCTCCAGGAGATCAAGGGCATCGCCGCGGGCGCCACCAGCGCGGGCACGCCGATGACCTGGCAGGAAGTCCTCGCCTTGAACGGCGAGATGGAGCTCACCGGCTACTGGTACCCCGGGGTGCTGTCCGGCGCGTACGGCGCGGGGGACGACAAGAACCACTGCAGCGCGTTCATCGCCACCGGCTCGTACACGAAGGGCGGAAAGGTCGTCATGGCCCACAACGACTGGGACCACTTCGTCACCGGGCAGTTCGCGAATGTGATCATCGACATCGCCCCGGCGAGTGGCCACCACATCATCATGCAGTCGTTCCCGGGCTGCATCGCCAGCATGACCGACTACTTCGCCACCGACGCAGGGCTCATCGGCACCGAGACCACAATCGGCAACTACAGCGGCTACGACCCCAAGAAGATGCCGGAGTTCTACAGGATGCGCCAGGCCACGCAGTACGCGGACACCCTGGACGAGTGGGTCAGGTACATGCAGGCGGGCAACAACGGCGGCTACGCCAATAGCTGGCTGCTGGCCGATGCCGACTCCGGTGAGATCATGCGCTTCGAGCAGGGCCTCAAGTACCAGAGCGTGGAACGCACGAAAGACGGCTACTACGCGGGCTTCAACGGCGCTACCGACCCCAAGATCCGCAACCTCGAGTGCGGCGGCGACTCCACCTTCTACGACATCAGAACGGCCACGGGCGCCCGCCGCGTGCGGCTGACGCAGCTCATGAACCAGTACCGCGGACAGATCGACACCGAGGTGGCGAAGACCATCCTCGCCGATCACTACGACGTGTACCTCGAAAAGGCCGACAACCCCTGCTCGCGGACCGTCGACGGCCACTACGAGCTCGACCCCTTCCAGTACTGGCAGGCGCGGCGGCCTTACTCGCCGCAGGGCTCCGTCGACGGCAAGGTGATGGACAGCGACATGGCCAGAAACCTGAGCTTCGTGGCGCGCTGGGGCAACGCGTCCGGCATGCCGTTCGACGCCGCGGCGTTCTTCCTGGCGCACCCGCAGTGGGACTACCTCGACGGGTACGTCCACGACAGGCCCACGCAGCCGTGGACGGAGTTCAAGGCGGACGCGCTGTAGGCGGACGCGCTGTAGGCAGACGCACTGTAGGCAGCGGCGCCCTCTGCCTGCGGCGCCGCGGCGGGCGCGCCTCCGGGCGCGCCCGCCGGCATCAGCCGCCGTCGGTGGAGCCGGCCGGCGGCGGCGGCTGATCGGCGTCCCCGGCGGCGTCCGTCACGGCGGCGGGGCGCTTGCGGCCCGCGACCCTGCGGCCGCCGTCGCGCAGGCGCTGCGCCGCGCCCCGGGCCTGGGCGCCGGCCTTGCCGCTCGCCGCTCCGGCGGCCTTGAGCGCGCCGTCCACCATCTTGCCGGCCTGAGACCCGGCGGCCGCGGCGCCCTGCGCGGCCTTCTGCAGCCCCCCTTGCGCCTGCGCGCCGGCCTTGCCGCCGGCGGCGCGCGCCTGCTCGACCATCGTCGTCGCCACGTCGCGGGCCTTGGCCGTGGCCTCGGCCGTGATGCGTTTGCGCTCGGCCTCGGTGAGCAGGCCCGTCTCGTACCAGCGCGTGGCCGCCAGGCCCACCACGTAGGTGCCGCCGAAAGCGACCGCGGTCTTGGGCACGATCCCGTACCCGGGCACCAGACCGACCAGCGCCCCGGCGATCTGCCGCCACACCACGGCCCCGCCGATCACGGGAGTGATCTCGAGCATGCGCTTCTGAAACTCGGGCGGCGCCCCGCAGGCGAGGGCCAACCGGTAGACCATCAGCGCCTGGCTCTTCGTGAGGATGATGGTGTCGGCCGCCGAGATAGGAATGCCGAGGAAGGGCACCAGCGACGGCACGCCGGAGGCCAGGGCGAACGCCGCGTTGGACACCGCGACCTCGCCCGTGAGGTGCGCGGCGAACAGGGGCCGCAGGCCGGGCAGGCGCCGCGCGGCGGCCAGGCGGGCCTCCGCGGGCAGCGCGCCGAGCACGGCACCGCAGACAACGGCGGCGGCCGCCGGAGACTGGGGATTCACCAGCGTCGCCGCACCGCGGTCGAGGTAGACCGACCACTGCGGCGGCGCGCCGAGAGCCTCGCCGAAGAGCAGCACGACCTGGCTCGGCCGCGGCGCCGCAGACACGCGCTGGAGCCCGGCGAGCTCGGCGTCGCCGAGCGGCGCCGCCGCGTCCAGCGCCACGATGAGCAGGTCGGCGGTGCGCAGGACGTCGAGAGAGCCGGCCGCCTCGGCGAGCGGCACGAGCGCCAGCGGGTCGGCGCCCAGCGGGTAGCGGTTGGGACCGTCGCGCAGAAAGCGGTCCACCCACCACAGCGCGGACGGCTGCCCCACGCACACGATGACGACGCCACGCTCCGCTTCATGGCGGATGGCGTTGATGTCCACTTCGCGGATGGTCTTCCAGATGGCGCCGAAGTCGCTCCACTGAGGCTTGGGCACTGCGCATCCCTTCGCTCGAGGTCTCACCGCCCGGGACATACCCGCTATTCCGCAGAATGAGGCGCGCGGCAGGCGCCGAGGTGCCGGCCGTGTCTGCCGTCCCCGCCGTCCGCTATCCTGATCACATGGGATCTGCCGAACTTGACGACGACGCGCGCGCCTGGGCCGCACGGGCCGCCGACGTGCCCACCGAGTGGTTCGCGCACGCCTCCGGCCTGCACGGCGTGCGCCACACGCAGCGCGTGCATATCCACGCGCAGCGACTCGTCCGCAAGCTGAACTGGCCAGAGGCCGACACAAGAGTCGTGCTCAAGGCGGCCCTGTGGCACGATATCGGTCGCGTCAACGACGGCCGGGACCCGCGGCACGGCGCGCTCAGCGCCGTGCGCGTCGTGAAGTGCGGCCTGCACGCGTCGCTATCTGAGGCCGACGCGCGGGTCGCCCTGTTCGCCATCCGCTACCACTGCCGCAGCGACGGACGCGGCGAGCGGCGCGCGACGGACCAGGACGACCCCGAACGCGCCCTGCGCATCCTCCGGCTGCTCAAAGACGCCGACGCCCTCGACCGCGTGCGCCTCGGCGCCCCCGGCGCCGAGGCCTGCGAGGTCGACTCGACGATGCTGCGCCACCGCTGCACGCCAGCGATGATCGACTTCGCGGTGGAGTTGCTGCACGAGCTTCCGTGAGGCGGCGCCGCGCGGACGGGCCGGTGTGTGTCGGCGTCGCACGGCGGCGCGGCGGCGACCCCGATTCCCATTGTCATCTTGCGGTGAAGCCCAGCGTGGCGCACCATAAGCCTGACCACAGAAGAAGGGGCGGGGGCCGGGATGACCGCATCTCCCTCAGCACAGAAGCTCGACGACTTGGCGCGTCTCATCGACGAGATCGTGCGCATCGCGCAGCCCTTGCGCATCGTGCTGTTCGGGTCCTTCGCCCGCCAGGGCGCCGAGGTTGCGCACGACATCGACCTCCTCGTGGTCATCACTGAGGGCACGAATCGTCGCGCGACGACTGGCCGGCTCTACGGCGAGATCAGAGGCGTGCGTACCCCGTTCGACATCGTCGTCGCCACCCCGTCAGACCTCGAGGGGCGGCGTGACGAGGTCGGGCTTGTGTACGCCGACATCGCGCGCGACGGCAGAGAGGTCTACGCTGCCTGACCAGGGCCAGGTCGCTGCGCGCTGGCTCCGTCACGCGCGCAGCGACCTGGCCGTTGCCCGTGCACGTCCCCAGGACCCCGATGTGCTGCTCGAGACGCTGTGTTTCCACTGTCAGCAGACCGCTGAGAAGTCCATCAAGGCGGTCTTCGTCGCCCTCAGCAGGCAGCCGCCGCGCACGCACAACCTGGTCACCCTGTTCGAATCGTTGCCAGGCGACACCCTCGTACCCGAGAACGTGCGAGCTTGCGCCGCGCTCTCGGGCTACGCCGTAGGCGTGCGGTACCCGGACGAGGCCGAAGACGTCACGCCCATCGACTACCGTCGCGCCCTATCTCAGGCCGCCGCCGTCCTCGCGTGGGCGCAGAGCCTGGTGGACGCGCACGAGTAGCCGCGGCCGACGCGCAGGTCGCCCTGCTCGCCGTCTGCTACCACTGCCGCAGTGACGGACGCGGCGCGCGGCGGACCAGGACAGCCCCGAACGCGCGCTCCGCATCCTCCGGTTGCTCAAGGACGCCGACCTCACAGCGCCTGCACAGTCGGCTCTCAGTCCGCGCGCAGACGGAGGTGACAGACTGCGAGCCGTGAAGACCGACCACTGAGGAGGTGCCGCATGCGCAAGCTGATCGTTGTCGTCACGCTCGCAGCGGCGCCCTTCGTGGCAGCGGCACCCGCAGCCGCGACGGCCGGCCACCAGGCCGCCGTCAGCAGCGTTGCGACCGCCGTGACCGCGCGACTTGCCCGAGGCGGGCCGGCGCACCCCCTTTCTGCGCCTCCCGCCCCGCAGGTCCGCGACGCCGCCACGCCCCGGCAGTCGGCCGACACGAGATCCGGCGGCCGCGCCGCAGTGCTGCCCAGGCACCGTTCAGGCGACGCCGAGACGGCGTCGACATGTGCCGGAGCGCCCGCGGCGCCCGCGACCTGGGAATCGGCGGGCAGCGCCCTGGCCCGGGCGCCGCCGGCCTCAGCCTGACAGTACGATTGCCCGGTCAGTCGCGGAGGGCGGGGAGGCTTGGCCTCCCCGCCCTCCGCGACCCGCGCCGTCGCCGGGTGACGTTCAGCGATCATCCACCCGCAGAGCCGATCGTCAGCCTTCCGACACGCAGGAGACGCGCTTACCCTTGTTCCATGTGGATCGCTACCTTGCAGCCCGCCAGTGCCTAAGCGGCCACGTCTCGACGACCTTATCGCCAGCGGACGGCTCACGAGGCATAGCCCCTCCCCGGCCGAGACCGCCGACCTGCTGGCCCTCGCCGAGCGCCGGCTTGCCGATGCGTTCGCAGCTGGGCTGTCTCCGGACGGCCGGTTCGCCGCCGCGTACAGCGCCGCCATCACCCTGGCTACCGCGATCGTGCGCGCTGAGGGGTACCGCGTCGCCGGCGCGGCCGACCACCAGCGGCTCACGATCGAGCTTCTGCCGCTTCTTCTCGGCGAGCAGCAGCGTCGCGGCGCAGCCTACCTCGACGCCTGCCGACGCAAGCGCGACGTCGCCGGGCACGAACGCGCCGTGACGATCACCTCAGTCGAGGCGCAGGCGCTTCGCGCCGCGGCGCGCGAGCTTCGTGAGGAGGTGCTCGCCTGGCTCGCCGAAGAGCATCCGGAGCTGCTCGGCGCATCTTGACGCCGGCTGGTCGGCGCGTCACGCCGACACGCTTCTCCTGGGCTACGGGTTCGCCAGACGTGACCGCGGTGCGCACTCGTTCTCTCGTCATCCCACGTATCCCCGCTTGGCGCTCGCGATCCCGCGCACGCGCAGGTTGAGACCGTACCTCGTGGCCGGTGCCGTCGACCCTCGTCGGGCAGATGCTGGCAGCCGAAGCTGAGGAGCCGGAATGAGCAGAGACCCGCAGTTCTCTCTCGGACTTCCGTACCGTCAGGTGTGGGAGTGGCGCGAAGACGACGCCGAGCCCTACTGGGTCGTGCGCCTCGGTGAGATCCCCGAGCCCGAACCGCGCGCTGCCGCCGGCTGACTCAGCGAGGCCTTCACGGCGAGCCGACCGGCGCCGGCGCGCGCTTGCCTCAGATCACTTTCCAGGCCGTCTGCAGCAGCCCCAGCAGAGCCTTCTGCTCCCTGACCTCATAGCGCGGCGTAAACGTCGAGGTCTCGTTGAAGAAGACGATCACCGTGGCCTGCGTCTTCGGCACGTACCACATCCAGGTGGTGTAGCCATAGGTGCCACCGGTGTTACCGACCCAGCCGTGGACCATCCCGATGCCCAGCCCGCTGAAGGCGCTCGGCGGCGTGCCGGGCTTCGTCGGCATGGGCGTGCGCGTGAAGAACTCCCTGCTCATCTCCGGGGTGAGCAAGGAGCCGGTCCCAAACGCCACGGCGCAGGTGCGCAGGTCGGCGAGGTCCGAGACCAGGCCGCCGGCGCTCCAGCCCCACGATTCGACGGCCTGCGCCGAGATGTCCTGGAGGCCGTTGCCCAGGTCGTAGGTGTAGCCGTGGGCGAGGCCCGCGGGGGCGTCCGGGCCTGAGGGAAGGAAGGTGTGCTTCAGGCCCAGCTTGTCGATGATCCGCGTTTTGACCTCTTCGCTGTACGCGTGCCCGGTGACCTGCTCGATGACCTGGCCGGCGAGGATGTAGGCGGTGTTGGAGTAGTCGAAGGCCGTGCCCGGCGGGAAGTAGGGCTTGTGCGCCGTGCCGATGCCCACAAGCTCGTCGGGCGTCCAGCTCCTGAGTGGGTCGGTCTCGATGGCCCGCACAAACTCCTTGTCGCCGGTGTACGAGAAGATGCCGGAGCGGTGATTGAGCAGCATCCGCACGGTGATGTGGCGGCCGTTGGGGAAGCCGGGCTCGTACTTGCTGAGCGGGTCGTCGAGGCTCACCTTGCCCTCGGCCGCCAGTTGCAGCAGCACCGTCGCCGTGAACGTCTTGGTGACGCTGCCGATGCGGAAGAGGTCGGCCGTCGAGATCGGCGTGCCCGCTGCGAGATCGCCGACGCCCTTCGCGATGACCACGTCGCTCCTGCCCGGGGCGCTCACCGCGAAGACGATGCCCGGGCAGTCCATCTGCTTCATGGTGGCGTCGATCGAGCGCTCGAGGCGCGGGATGTCGCTGACGGCCGGCGCGGCGGTGGGCGCAGGCGCTGAGGATGGCACAGCCGATGGACTCACGCTGGTCTCTGAGGTCGCGGCTCCGCCGCACGACGCCGCGACGACCGACGCACAGACCAGCACGAGCAGCCCCAGAACCGACCAGGCCGTGCGCCCGTGCGGCGTCGGCAGCAACCGTTCGCTCTTCGGGATCTCGCTCACGCTGTACGCATCGGCAGCGGCTGCGGCGCCCTTTAGCCGCGCGACCCGGCGGGCGTGCGTTGCCGGCACGAGGCAGCCTGTGCGCCGCGCCGTCAGGACCCGTCGGGGTCGAGCGGGCGCGCGTCGTCGGCGGGGCCTGAGTCCGGCGCGGCCGCCCGCAGGGCGAGGGCCAGGCGTTCCGCCCCCAGCCCGACGTTGACCCCCGAGCCGTAGGCCGCGGCGCCCGAGAGGATGGATCCGAGAATCGTGCCCAGCAGCAGCGCGACTGCCTGATCGACGTCGATCTGGCCGGCGATCCACATGACGACGGTGACCGCCATCCCTATCACCCCGATAACCAGTACGATCCAGCCTATGAACGTGAGCGAGCGCTCCACACCTCGCGCAGCTACCACCTTCTTGCGGATCACATCCGCGTCGAGCTCATCCGTGTGCACAACCATCATCTCCGACCTCCGCCTCTGGTGTCTGCGTAGACATATCGGCGGCGAGCTCGTCGGAGTTGATGGCTCGCCCCTCCCCCACCGCGGCCTCGACCTCGCGCGCCACGGATTCGCGGAGCTCCGCGTCGACAGGAATGCGGACGGCAAGGCCGCCGGCCCTCGCGGCGACGACCACGACCTCGCGCACGACGCCGCCGGTGGCGGCCTCGACGGCCACAGCGTAGGCAGCGCCCTGCGGAGCGTAGCGCTCGCGCAGCGCGCCCGCGTCGGCGCCGCGGTCGGTCTTGTAGTCGACGACGACCCACTCGTCGCCGTCGCGATACAGCAGGTCGACGGCGCCGCTTACGACCGCGTCGTTGATGACGGCGCCGATCGGCAGCTCACGGTAGACGGCCTCCGGATCGGCCGCGGCCGCCTTGGCGGCCGCGCGGACCGGATCCGAGCGCCAGCAGGCGCCGGCGAGATCGGCCGCCTCGTCAGCGAGATCCGGCCGGCCGGCCTCGAGGGTTACGGCCGCGGCGATAGCCGGCAGCGACGACTCGCCGGCCAGGTCGCAGAGCTCCATGACGCGGTGCACGGCCGAGCCGAGCGCCAGTGCTTTGGCTCGGCCGGCCGGCGCCCCAGGCCCTCCGACGCGCACCTCCTCGTCGACGTGCTCGAGGCCACTGGGGCTGGTGGCACGCGCCGGCCTGCGAGCCTTCGCGAGCAGAGCCTCGCGGGCGGCGAGCCAGGCGCCGCGGGCCGCGACCATGGTCGCGGCGTCCGGCGCCGCCTGAGGTTC
>Ga0114951_10000618_pt1 | contig 47863 bp, 28 predicted proteins | sample AM7aDNAmetaG_FD_88677 | JGI IMG/M metagenome (GOLD analysis project Ga0114951, IMG submission 88677) | Freshwater microbial communities from Finland to study Microbial Dark Matter (Phase II) - AM7a DNA metaG | ecosystem: Environmental > Aquatic > Freshwater > Lake | place: Finland: Lake Alinen...
ACCCGAGCTGCAATCCATACCTCACCTTCCCGGCGATCCTCATGGCCGCCCTGGACGGCATCGAAAAGAAGATGGACCCGGGCAAGCCGCTGGACCGCGATATCTACGAGATGACCGTCGCGGAACTGACCGGCACGCCCAAGACCCCCGGCTCGCTCGAAGAGGCCATCGGGGCGCTCGAAAAGGATCACGACTTCCTGCTCAAGGGGGGCGTTTTCACCCCGGACGTGATCGAGGCCTGGGGCAGTTGGAAGAAGAGCCGGGAACTCGATCCGATGCACATGCGTCCGCACCCGTACGAGTTCCACCTGTACTACGACAGCTAAGAAGCATAGAATCAGCGAACTGATGGACGCAAGCGCGCTCCGTCGCAGTGGACAAGGCAGTCTTCTCCTCTGCGGCGGGGCTTGCGTGAGCGTCCTCCTTGTCAGCACATCCTGGAGTTTCGATAGGACAGGCCATGCCAGAGGAACCTGACCAGCGGCGATGCGATCGGTCCGGCCGGCCGTTGCCGACGGGGCTGTATCATCCCGCTCAGGATCACGACAGTTGCGGCGTCGGCTTCGTCGCCTATCTGGAGGGGAAGCCGCGCCACAGCATCGTCGAGCAGGGGGTGCGCGTCCTCATGAACCTGGAGCACCGCGGCGCGCTCGGGGGCGACAAGTCCACCGGCGACGGCGCGGGTCTGCTCATCCAGATTCCCGACGACTTCCTCCGCCGCGAGTGCAAAGGGGCGCGCATCCAGCTTCCGGCCATGGGGGAATACGCCGTCGGCATGGTCTTTCTGCCCACCGACGCCGCGCTGGCGTCGGCGTGCGTCGAGGCGGTCGAGCGCGCGGCGCGTGCGGAAGGGGTGGAACTGCTGGGCTGGCGCAAAGTGCCGGTGGACGCGCGCACGCTCGGGGAGCTCGCCCGCTCCACTCAGCCGGAGATCAGGCAGTTGTTCCTCGGTCGCGGGAGCATTCCCGCCGAGGCGTTCGAGCGCAAACTTTACCTCCTCCGCCGCGCGGCCGAGAAGACGGTTGGCGCGCTGCATGCGGACGCCAGCCAGTTCCACATCCCCAGCCTTTCCAGCCGCACCCTCGCGTACAAGGGGATGCTCACCGCCACCCAGCTTCCGGAGTTCTATCCGGACCTGCGCGACCCGGCGCTGGCCAGCGCTTTCGCCATCGTGCATCAGCGATACAGCACCAACACGTTTCCGATGTGGCGGCTGGCGCAGCCCTTCCGCATGCTTGCGCACAACGGCGAGATCAACACCCTGCGCGGCAACATCAACCGCATGCGCGCGCGCGAGCCGCTGCTGGCCTCTCCGCTCTTCGGCCCGGACCTTGAGAAGCTCAAGCCGATCCTCCAGGAGGAGGGAAGCGACTCCGCCATTCTGGACAACCTGCTGGAACTGCTTGTCGCGGGGGGGCGCAGCCTGCCGCACGCCATGATGATGCTCGTCCCCGAGGCGTGGGGGGGGAAGTACATGATGGCCGAGGACAAGCGCGCCTTTTACGAGTACCATGCCGCCATCATGGAGCCGTGGGACGGCCCGGCGGCCCTCGTGTTCACCGACGGCCGCTACATCGGCGCGACGCTCGACCGCAACGGCCTGCGCCCCGCGCGCTACACCGTCACCCGCGACGGCCTGGTGGTCATGGCCAGCGAGACCGGGGTGCTGGACATTCCCGGCGACAAGATCCTCAGCCGGGGACGCCTTCAGCCCGGGCGCATGTTCCTGGTGGACCTGGAGCAGCACCGCATCATCCCCGACAGCGAAATCAAGGCCAAAGTCTCGCGCCAGCGCCCGTACCGTCACTGGGTCAAGGACAACCGGATCGAACTGCGCGGCCTGCTGGCCCCCAGCCACATCCCCTCCGAGGACCCGGAGGTGCTGCTGCGCAAGCAGCACGCCTTCGGCTATACGGAAGAGGAACTGAAGATGGTCATCGCCCCCATGGCCATCCGCGGCCAGGAGGCCATCGGCTCCATGGGGAACGATGCGGCGCTGGCGGTCCTCTCCGAGCGCCCTCAGATCCTCTTCAATTACTTCAAGCAACTTTTCGCGCAGGTGACCAATCCGCCCATCGACCCGCTGCGCGAGGAGCTGGTGATGTCCCTCATGAGCTTCGTCGGCCGCGAGCGCAACCTGCTGGTCGAGACCCCCGAGCATTGCCGGCAGCTCAAGCTGCACCATCCCATCCTCACCCCGGAGGACATGCTGCGGCTGCGCAGCACCCGCCGGCCCGAGGTGGTCGCGCGCGACCTGGATATGCTCTTCCCTGCGAACGGCGGGGGCAAGGAGTTGGGCGAGGCGCTCGAGGAAATGTTCGAGCGCGCCGAGAAGCAGATCGCCGAAGGCGCCACGCTCCTGGTGCTGACCGACCACCACATGGATGAGCGGCACGCGGCGATCCCCGCGCTGCTGGCGGTCTCCGGCCTGCACCACCACCTCATCCGCAAAGGGCTGCGCACCTCCGCGGGCATCATCGTCGAGACCGGCGAAGCGCGCGAGGTCATCCACTTCGCCATGCTCCTGGCCTTCGGCGCCAACGCCATCTGCCCGCACGTCGCCTTCTCCACCGTCCGCGAGCTGACGGAGATGGGGATGATCGAGACGGCCGCCACGCACGACGACGCGATGGACGCCTACATCACCGCCGTCAAGAAGGGGCTGCTCAAGACCTTCAGCCGCATGGGCATCTCCACCATCCGCAGCTTCGTCGGCTCGCAGATTTTCGAGGCGGTCGGCCTCGGGCCGGAACTGATCGAGAAGTACTTCAGCACCACCGTGAGCCGCATCGGCGGCATCGGGCTGGAGGAGATCGCCGGCGAAGTGCGCGCCCGCCACGCCAGGGGCTTCCCCCCCTCGGGCCGGCCCGCGCGCCTGCTCGACGTGGGCGGAACCTATCACGCGCGCCAGGGCGGAGAGAAGCACCTCTGGTCCCCCGACGCCATCGGCATGCTGCAGCAATCCGTGCGCATGAACGACGAGCGCCTCTTCAAGGACTACGTGCGGCTGATGAACGACCAGTCGCGCGCGCACGTCACGCTGCGCAGCCTTTTCCAGTTCAGGGCGCGCAGCCCCGTGCCGCTCGACCAGGTCGAGTCCGTGGAGAAGATTCTCCCGCGATTCGCCTCCGCCGCCATGTCCTTCGGCTCGATCAGCAAGGAGGCGCACGAGGCCATTGCGATCGCCATGAACCGCTGCGGCGCGCGAAGCAACAGCGGGGAAGGCGGGGAGGACCCCGCGCGGTACGTTCGCCTGCCCAACGGCGACAACCTCTGCTCGCGCGTCAAGCAGGTGGCCTCGGGGCGTTTCGGCGTCACCACCGACTACCTCATCCACGCCGACGAATTGCAGATCAAAATCTCGCAGGGGGCGAAGCCCGGCGAGGGAGGGCAGCTCCCCGGCGACAAGGTCAGCGCGGAAATCGCCCGCGTCCGCCACACGACCCCCGGCGTCACCCTCATCAGCCCGCCGCCGCATCACGATATTTACTCCATCGAGGACATCGCCCAACTCATTTACGACCTGAAGTCCGCCAACCCGAAGGCCCGCATCAGCGTCAAGCTCGTCAGCGAGGTGGGGGTGGGGACGGTCGCCGCGGGGGTCGCCAAGGCCAAGGCGGACATGGTGCTTATCGCCGGGCACGACGGCGGCACGGGGGCCTCGCCGCTGACGGCGATCAAGCACACCGGTCTTCCCTGGGAGCTCGGGGTGGCCGAGGCGCAGCAGACGCTCATCGCCAACCGCCTGCGCGAGCGCATCCGCCTTCAGACCGACGGCCAGCTTCGCACCGGGCGCGACCTGGCCATCGCCGCGCTCATGGGGGCCGAGGAGTTCGGCTTCGGCACTCCGCTGCTGGTCACGCTGGGCTGCGTCATGCTGCGCAAGTGCCACATGAACAGCTGCTCGGTGGGGGTCGGCACTCAGGACCCGGCGTTGCGCGCGCGCTTCGCCGGCAAGCCGGAATACGTCGAGCGCTTCCTGCGATTCGTGGCGCAGGACTTCCGCGAGCAGATGGCCGCGCTGGGCTTCCGCAGCGTGGATGAGATGGTCGGCCACGTCGAGGTGATCGATCCCACCCCGGCGCAGGCGCATGCCAAGACGCGCCACCTGGACTTCACCGCGCTGCTGAAACCGGCCGAGCCGCTGAACGGCGGCGCGCGCCGCTGCGTCCGTGCGCAGGAGCATGAAGTGGGGCGCTCGATGAACGCCGAACTGCTCCGCCTGGCCGAGCCCGCCCTGGAACGGCGCGAGCCGGTGGAAGTGAACCTGCCGATCCACAACGTGGACCGCACCGTCGGGGCGACCCTCAGCGGCGAAATCATCCGGCGCTTCGGCAGCCGCGGGCTGCCGGTCGATACGGTGAAACTGAACTTCAAGGGCTCCGCCGGCCAGAGCCTTGGCGCTTTCCTCGCGCCGGGGATCACGATCCGCGTCGAAGGGGACGCGAACGACTACCTGGCCAAAGGGCTCTCGGGCGGGCGCATCATCCTGGTCCCGCCGGCCGAGGCCGCCTTCGTCGCGCATGAGAACGTCATCGTCGGCAACGTCGTCCTGTACGGCGCGACCGGCGGCGAAGTGTTCATCGCGGGGGTGGCGGGGGAGCGCTTCGCCATCCGCAACAGCGGCGCATCGGCCGTCGTCGAGGGCGTCGGCGATCACGGTTGCGAGTATATGACCGGCGGCGTGGTGGTCGTGCTCGGCCCGACCGGTTACAACTTCGCCGCGGGGATGAGCGGGGGCATCGCGTACGTCTACAACGAGGCCGGTTTCTTCGACACCCGCGCCAACCTGGACATGGTGGACCTGGAGAGCGTCTGGTCCGAGCAGGACCGCGCGCGTCTGCGCGGACTCATCGAGGAGCACCAGCGCGCCACCGGCAGCCTGCGCGCGCGCAACATTCTGGAGAACTGGGACGCCAGCCTCCCGCTCTTCGTGAAGGTGATGCCCATCGACTACCGCAAGTCGCTCGAACGCATGAAGATGGGGGAGGACCGCGACAAGGAAACCGTCTCGGCCACCGAGGAGGTGTATCATGGGTAGCCCCACCGGCTTCATCAAGCACGCGCGCGAAGAGGCGCCCAAGCGCCCGGTTTCCGAGCGCGTCAAGGACTTCGCCGAGGTCGAGCAGCCGCTCTCCGAGGAGCGCCTGGAGACCCAGGCGGCGCGCTGCATGGACTGCGGCATTCCGTATTGCCACATGGTCGGCTGCCCCGTGCGCAACCTCGTCCCGGATTTCAACGACATGATCTACCGCCACCAATGGCGGCGCGCGCTGGAACTGCTGCACTCGCGGAACAACCTGCCGGAGATCACCGGCCGCATCTGCCCCGCGCTCTGCGAGGCCTCCTGCACCCTCTCCATCAACCAGAAAGCAGTCACCATCCGCCAGATCGAACTTCAGATCGTCGAACGCGGCTGGAAGGAAGGCTGGATTCAGCCGGAGCCGGCCGCCGTCAAGAGCGGCAAACGCGTGGCCGTCATCGGCTCCGGCCCCGCGGGGCTCGTGGCCGCGCAGCAGATCGCGCGCGCCGGGCACGACGTCGTCGTCTTCGAGCGCGACGAACATCCCGGCGGCATCCTGCGTTACGGCATCCCGGACTTCAAGCTGGAAAAGCGGTTCATCGACCGTCGGCTCGACCAGATGCGGGGCGAGGGCGTCGTGTTCGAGACGGGGGTCGAGGCGGGGGTGGACATCAGCGCGCGCTACCTGTTGCGCAGCTTCGACGCCGTCCTGATCGCCATCGGCGCGCGCGCGCCGCGCGACCTGAAGATTCCCGGCCGCGATCTCAAGGGAGTCCACCAGGCGATGGAGTTCCTCACCCAGCAGAACCGCATCAACGAAGGGGTGGCCGTCCCCGAGGATCGGCGCATCAGCGCTGCCGGAAAGAACATCGTGGTCGTCGGCGGCGGGGACACCGGCGCGGATTGCATCGGCGTCTGCCGACGGCAGGGTGCGGCGGAGATTCAGCAGATCGAACTGCTCCCGCAGCCTCCCGCCGGGCGCGAGGCGGACAACCCCTGGCCCACCTGGCCGCGCATTCTGCGCACCTCCTCCTCGCACGAGGAAGGCTGCGCGCGGCTCTGGAGCATCGGCGCGAAGGAGTTCGTGGGCGACGCGCAGGGGCGGCTCAAGAAACTGCGCTGCGTGCGGCTCGACTGGAGCGCGCCCGACGCCTCGGGTCGCGCCACGTTCAAGGAAATCCCCGGCTCCGAATTCGAGATCAAGGCCGAACTGGCGCTCCTGGCGATGGGGTTCGTTCACCCCGAGCATGGCCCGCTGGTGCAGGACCTGGCCCTCGCCCTGGACGAGCGCGGCAACATCAAAGTCACCCCGCGCCTCGCCACCTCCACCGAAGGCGTCTTCGCCTGCGGCGACGCCGTCATGGGCGCCTCCCTCGTCGTGCGCGCCATCGACATGGGGCGCACCGCGGCGGAAGCGGTCAACGCCCACCTGGCGCGATAACCTTTCCCCTCCCCTCCGACCACCGGCATGGATATCCGACTGTGCCCGGGATATCCCGGGCCAAACCACCTTCGGATATTGACAGAGCAATGGGGGGATGGTAGAAGACGCGCATAGTAAAGATGGCGCGAGGGGAGCTTTCGGAATTAGATCGTGTTCCCAGGTATCCCTAGATACCAGATATCTATTCCCATTGGAGGCCCAGATGAGTAAGCTCCGGCACAAACCGCAGATTACGGCAAACCAGATTGGCATCGGCTCCATATTGAAAAACTTCTGGTTGAAAGTACCACCGCACCAGCGAGAGTATAGATGGACTGACTCGCACGTGCTGACATTGTTCGAGGACTTGCATCACGCCTTAACCTCCGACGACCAAGAGTATTTTCTTGGAACAATCGTTACGATCCCGGACGCAGACGGCGCGCTTGAAGTTATAGACGGACAACAGCGCCTCGCGACTGTCGCAATTCTGCTGTCTCGAATTCGCTGGTATTTTCAACAGACAGATGCGAAGCTTGCGCCTACGGTAATCCCCTTCTTGTATGAGTATAATCGCCAACAGAAGGAGGACGTTGTTAAGCTAAGACTAAACCTCATAGACAATCACTTTTTTGCAAGTATGTTGATCGCCAATTCGCTGCCGACCGCCCTTCCTAGAACTGCGCCGGTTTCCAATAAACGCCTGCAAAGCGCTTTCGTCGCCGCCGAAGACTATGTCAATAAGATCGTAGCTCCATGCCCCGTGAACGCTCGCAGCGATGCCCTCGACAAGTGGATAGACTTCATCGAAAATGGTGCGGAAGTAATTCTTCTTCGCGCCCCGACCGAGGCGAACGCTTACAAGATGTTCGAGACTCTCAATGCTAGAGGACTGGGAACTACACAGGCAGACCTTGTTAAGAACTACCTTTTCGGCCAAGCCGGGAACCGTTGCCCTGAAGCACAAGCGGCATGGAGCTCCATGACGGGCGGACTAGCCTTGCTTCAAGGCGACGATGACGAGAAAGATGACGTTACTGTGGTCTTTCTGCGATGCGCATTAATGGCAATCCACGGTTTAGTGCGCAAAGACGAAGTCTACAAAGTGGTTCAGTCAATTGCCAAAGGCCCCCAGAGCGTTATTACACTCTCAAAGAATCTGGAAGAACTGGCGGCCATATATGTGGCTACGTTTTACCAAGATCACGAGAAGTGGGCCAAGTCCCCCGACGTTACACGGCACGCAATACAGACAATAAACGATTTTGATATCAAGCCATTCCGTCCGGTCTTGTTGTCTGTGGCTGGGAAATTTGCTCCTGCCGAATCCACAAAAGCATTTCAAATGTTCGTTGCGCTTGGCGTTCGTTTACTGATCGCAGCGAGCACCCGTACCGGGATGATCGAAGAAACACTTGGGAAGGCTGCCAATAAGATATTCAAAGGTGAGATTACGACGGCAAGAGGGCTTGCAGGAGAAATTGCCAGTATTATCCCCTCTGATACGCAATTCAGGCAAGCGTTTGAGCGGTATACGGCATCAAAGGCGCAATTCGCAAGATATTACCTTCGGGCAATGGAATTTGCTGCACAACCACGTGCGAATCCGTGGTACGTTGAAAATGCAGACAAAGAGAAAATGACCCTTGAACATGTGCTGCCCAAAGAACCCGGCAACAACTGGCCCAAGTTCACGCCCCAAGAAGCCGATCTCTACTGTAATTGGCTTGGCAACATGTGTCTATTGCCCAAGGAGGCAAATAACGACCTCAGGAGCGCAGACCAAAAGAAGAAATGGGCGGTCTACAAGGAAGCTCCTTACGCTTTAACCCGAGAGATCGCATCCGTTTCCGATTGGACGCCCCAGACGCTTGAGGAACGACAAAAGGCGCTGGCAAAATTGGCGGTGAAGACGTGGCCTTCACGACCGTAACCGTGAAAATAATAGGGACAGCGGGGCTGTTGAAAAAGTCATGATCGGCTATCCCTCATTGCGGTGCGCAGTCGGAAGTCTATGTGGCACGAGCACCCTCGCCTGTGTCCTCCCAGCCGAGGGCTCAGGTGGCAGAGTACTGCCACCGCGCGGGGTCACACTTTTTCAACAGCCCCACAGTCATCTATTTCCCATTTCCGCAGAGTGCAGGAGTGGCGCGCAAGCGCGGCCGGGAGTTCAGAATGAAACGAGGGCGCAGCATGCTGCGCCCCTACAAGGCAAGCGGCTGAGGGGCAGAATAAAATACTGAGGGTTTGGGGCAGGAGTGACGAGGGGAATCAGGAATTCATGTCGCACGAATCGTGATATAGGTGGAGGGACGGTTTTTCGAGTGCAGAATGTAGAGTGCAGAGTACTGAGTGTAGAGTGACGTAGGGCGCAGCGTGCTGCGCCCCTACAAGGCAAACGGCTGAGGGGCAGAATAAAATATTGAGGGTTCGAGGCAGGAGTGACAAGGGGTTTCGCGATTTCATGGTATACGAACCCTGATATAGGTGGAGGGACAGTTTTTCGAGTGTAGAGTGTAGAGTGCAGAGTACTGAGTGTAGAGTGAACGGCGAACAACGAGGAGACGCGGAGTGCACAAATGGGGAAGAATGCGGACGGCGAGAACTGAGACGAAGGAGCGGGCCGGTTTGTCGCCCATTTCCTGACATAGGTGAGGGAGCATGTGAGTGCGGAGTGAACGGCGAGAACTGAGAACTGAAGACTGAAAACTGAGAGATAGGGTGCATCGCACCGGAGATAACGCTCCCAGGCCGCTGCAGCGGCTGGGGGGGCGATTACATATGACGCAAGCGCGCCGGGCGGTGCGCACTGCGTACCTGGGATGGCGCGATATGAAGAGCGTGCTGAGGACAGCCCGCTCCACCAAGGTTTATTGGAGGGGATGGCGAACGGCAGTTGCCTGTTTCTTGTCGTGCCCGGCGTACCGTCGCACTGGCGCACCCGTCTCACCCGCGCACCCGTCGCACCCCCGCCACAGGATCGGCGGGCAAGTGTCGCACCCGAATGTCGTGTCCCACGGGACACGGAACAGGCAATTGCCGGCGTATGTGCCGGAAGCGCAGGGGGACAGTCCGTCCGTCATGCACGGGGGAGGCTGGCCCCGTTGTCCTGCGCGCGGCGTGGGGCGTTGCAGGTGAAGTTGACTTTCCTCCACCGGCAGGGCACAGTATAACTCTTGGAGTGAGCAGGGGGTTTGGCTGCTTTTCGGACGCTGGAAAAGTCGCCCGACCCCTTTCCCTTGAACGACGCAACTTCTACCGGCGCCCCGGCAGGACCGCAGACAGTGAACAGTGACGACGCAAGCCTGAGAGCACTCCCCCGCGCTAGCCGAAAGGGGGGCTGCGCATGATCTGGGTGCTCCTGTGCGTCCTGGCGGGCACGGCGTTCGGTCACATCATGCGCAGCGCGCAACTGCGGCAGTGCGCCATGTCGTGGGTGGGCGCGTGGAACTACCTGGTCGCCGCCGGATCGTGCTGGCTCTGGTGGGCGCTGCAAAGCGGCCGCCACCTGGGTTGGGAGGCCGCGATCCTGGGCAGCCTCTCGGGCTTCGCGCTGGTCACCGCGTACTTCCTTATGAACCCCGCCATCCGCGCGGCGGGCGTGGGCGTCACGCAATCCATTCAGTGGTTAGGGATCAGTCTTCCGATAGCCGCCTCCATTCTCATCTGGCGGGAAATACCCACGGCGGTGCAGGCGCTGGGCTTGCTGCTTGCGCTGATCGCCCTCCCGCTGCTCGCTTGCGGCCACGGCGCGCCGGGCGCATCTAAGCACCGCTGGAAGCTGCTCATTCTGGCGGGGCTGTTCCTGCTGGAAGGACTGGTCAGTCTGGCCATGAAGTTCTACAGCCGGCAAGCCGCGCCCGGCTCCGAATCCACGCTGGCCTTCCTCTGTTTTCTCTTCAGCGGCGCGGCCGCGGGAAACGTTCTCATAGCGGCGCGTCAGGCGCGGGCGGGTCTTCGCGATATCACGCATGGTGTGAGCATGGGCATCTCGAACGTCCTATGCAATTTTGCGTTTCTGCAGGCATTGGCTTTGCTCCCCGGCACCATCGTCTTTCCCACCATCTCCGCCGGAAGCATCGTCATGACAGCCACCGTCGGCGCGCTCTTGTGGCGGGAGCGGTACTACGGGCGCTCGCTCGCGGGCCTCATCCTGGCCGCCATAGCGCTGATCCTCATCAACCTGCCGCCGCTGTGACGTTGAAGGGGCGCGCTCCGGGAGAGGCAGAGGCTCCCTGGCGCCATGCCCTGTAATGCTCTGGCCGCGCCTGCGCTTGAGCGCGATCCGAGACGATCTGCGGGCGGTTTGGCGTTGGGGCCGATGTAGGGTATAATGAATGCAGTCACCACTCGAAATGCCGGGGGCGATAGGATTCGACCGGGCAGATTGAGGTGGAAGTGGCGTGCCGAGGTTGTCAGGCGGCCTCGTTAAACACCTGGCAAAAACAACATAAGTGCCGACACACACTACTCTCTCGCAGCTTAATTGACTGCGACGCTCGTCTGGTTCAGCCTGCGGGACCGGAACGGGCGACCACAGCAGGCTGGTCTCGACCCTCGTTGCCTGGCGGGGAAGAGGCGAGAGTGTCAGTTGGGCTCGGGTCCAAAAGGAGTCCTGTCCACCGGAAGCCTGAGGATCTAGAAAAAATAAAAGATGGACTATGCACGTAGAGGCTTCCACTGAAATGCTTCGGGACGGGGGTTCGATTCCCCCCGCCTCCACCAAACGCATGAAGACCGGTACGGGACTGAGAGAGTCCTATGCCGGTCTTTTTGTGCCATAAGTGGCCACGCTTCAGTGACTTTGTACGGATTAGAATTGTGAAAAGGCAAGTATGGGACGGGGGCTCTAGGGATGGTCGGACAGCGGAAGTAGGGGCCCGGAACATTACAGGAGCATTAAAAGTCAGGCAGCCGAGCGGCGTGTCTAGTAGCATTTCCGGTGACTGAGCGCCCACTTGAGCCCTTCTAGTGATTCATGTCGGGTAGGAAGCACAGAGCTGCCGCCACTCTGGCGGCGGTACCTCTTTACTTCGCTCCTGCCTGGACTCCTCTGATCCAGCTATCCTCCCCAGTCTCCACCTCCCAATAGCCACCTCTTCATGCGCCTGTCCGCGCCAGGCGGCTCCTGCGCCGCATGGCGCGGACAACGGACGCCTTCTACTTGTCCGATTCTGTCAGCGCGATATCGTCCACGAGCAGGTCCGCCGTGTCCTTTTGTGCGTAGTTGGCCAAGATCAAAATTTGGACGTACTTGGTCCCGGGCCAAAAGTGGTCCATCGGGATGCCGCTCTTGACGACGCCCTTGATCGTGGCGCTGGCGCTGGCCCAATTTGTGTTGACGCCGTTTCCGGAGAGCACGTTATAGATGTGGACAGCCCCGGCCATGTGCAGGCGGATTTTGGTCCCGGCAGCGTACTCCTGGCCGCACGCCTCCTTGAGTTGCACCTCCCAGTACTGGCCCTTGTTCTCCACCTTGAGAACGCCCATGTTGCTGAGGCGGCGATTGGGCAGGTCGACGTAGTTGCCCGAAGCATCCACGTCAAAGGCGATGTAAGCCCAAGGCGTCACCTGCCATTTCCCGCCGTCGGCGATCTTCACAGTCGTGTCGCTGCGCTTCGTGTCCGCGAAGAGGGTCGTTTCCGTTCCGGCGATGGGATTAACGAACTGCGGCTCAATCCATTGCTTCTGGGCGTCAAACGGCGTATAGCCGAAGTAGACGGTGCTCGGTTCTTTGCCGGCGGACCGGAACCATCCCGTGAGCGTGTAGATCTTGTCCGGATTTATCGGGACCATTTCCACGCTCTGGACAATCGCATCGCCCTTGCGCTCGAAACAGAACTTTCCCGCGTGAACGCCTTCGGCGACTGCCTTGTCGAAACCTTTCCAGTTCTCCAGCGTGCCGTTTTCGGCGTCTCCGTTCTTGACCAGTCCCGCCGGCTTCTGATCGTCCGCCGGAACGCTCGTCGCATTTTTCTCTACGAGTTCCCCCAGACTGATCGGGCTGGTCGCATCCAGGTAGCTCCCCACGCCATAAACTGAGGCTACGCCGGAGGGGCGCTTCTTCTCAAACAGGACATGATCCACGGTGCACTTATCCGTCGTCATCTTGATGACGCCTCTCGTGTAACCATAGCCCTCAAAACCGGTCAAGATTTCCCAAGTCAAGCGTTTGCCCACCGCGGTAGCGGGGACCTGGAAGGTCTGCACCAGCGTCAGATTGGGGTCCTTCCCCTCGCCGGTCAGCTTGATCGTTGCGCCCGCCTCGGCAGCCTTCACGTCGAAGGACACGGTGTACCATCCGGCGATGATGGGGCGGACGGTCTGGTCGCCCTGCCACAGGTTCTCGACGCGCACGCCGGCCCCTGCAACGGGTTGGGGCGCGGAGATGTTGTCGCCCAGCTTGAGTTCGTCGCGGATCGTCTGAGCGAGGATGGTCGCAATCAAGCGGTAACCGCTCTTTGTCGGGTGCAGCAGGATGAGGGGCTCCCAGTTGCGGATGGACCGGATGGGCTTTTCATACTCCACCCAAACGACTTTGCCGTCGGGAAAGAGAGGGCTGATCTGCGGGCGCAGGAGGGTGTTCACCACGCTGTTCGTCTGGTCGCGGAAAGGGTTGTCGGTCTGGCAGGGCAGAATGCTGCCGAGAAAGACCTTCTTCACGCTGGGCTTTGTCAGCAGCCCCCGCACGATCTGGATAATCCGGTCGGCGCGGGCCTGGGCCACCACCTGCTGCTCGGCGGGGGTCTTGCCGTCAGGGTCGTTGGTGCCGATCAGCAGGCTGTAGTACGGGCAGTCGGGAATCTCCGGCAAACGCTGGAGCACGGCCAAAGTGCCATTGCCCCCCTCGCCGGCGTGGCTGTAGCCCAGCAGGGCAGAATGGGTGCCGACGAAGGCCAGGGGTGGAATCTCCTCCAGAAGATAGGCCCGCCAGAAGTCGCCCGCGGGGGGAGCCCAGGTGATGCTGTCGCCGATCATGCACAAGGGCACCTGCGGGGGGAACGTTGCGGTCTGAGCCTGAACCGGCGCGGCGGCGACGATAAGTGCAAGGAGCGACATGACGGCGAGCTTAAGCATGGATTACCTCCTGTATTCGTTGATCACTCCCGAGGTCGCGAGCAGGTTCTGCTGCCATCGCTCCTTGGGAGTGTTCTCGGTGATTCCCACGATGCGCCGGTTGGCGCCGGCGGCGGCTTCGATCAACTCGCGCGCGGTCCGCTGCTCCTCAATCAAGGAGGACCATCCGATAGGTTCTGGCTGGAACCGCCAACTTAACGCCTTGATCGGAAATCGGCAATAATGATTCGTCCATGGGATTCCGGGCCTTCAGCGGTGCGCCCAGCCCCAGACGTTTTGCGTCCGCCTTGAGGCTCAATTGCGCGTCCACCGTGCCGGTATTGTAAACCACCAGCAATGCGGCGCCGGACCTCTGATACACGCTCACGATGACGTCCTTGTTGTCCGTCGTGACGCCGTTGGGCTCCCAGTAGGGCAGGAACTTGGCCTCGGCGGCGCCGAACTTGTCCATCGCTTTCCACGCGGCGAAAACGGCGTCGGAATTGCACCAGGTGGGCCACGGCGCGATGTCGTGAGTGAGCATCAGCCCCATCAGGCGCTCCGCCGGAAGCGCTTGGAGCCGTTCCGGACCAGTGAACTCCGTCAGGAAGAAGGGCACCACACCCCATTGGCGGCCCGTGTGCTCCGCGCGCCATTTGTCGAGCGGAATCACGTTGAGATAGTCCTCCTTCGGGTTTCGCGCGCCCTGGTATTGCTCGCCGTCGAGCATGCTGTCGGCGAAAGCATCTATCGGGATGATGACGCCGGCCGACATGTGGACGATGATGTGCGGGTCCGGCCGGCGGTCCTGCAAAAGCTCGCGCACCCGCCGCAGAATTTCCCGGTAGTCCCGGATCAGGTACGTCCCGTGCAGGTCTCCGTTCTCGTCCCGCCAAGCGCAGCCATGGTTTTCCTTGCACTCATAGCACAGCCAGCAGTCCACGTAAATGCCATCCACCTGGAATTCATCCACGAACTTTGCGATCTTCCACGCGATGAAGTCACGCCATGCCGCGCTGTGCGGGCACGCTCCATAGGTGGCGCCGCCCATCGCCATGACGTCGCCGGCGGTGCAGCACCGGCCATGATCGATCCAGTCCCCGCTGTAATAGGGCCACTCCGGCGCGCCGGCGGAAAAGAAGTTCAAGTTCACATAAGGCACCACGCGGACATTCTTCGCATGGAGGTCCTTCACCAGGGCGCGGAACTTCTCCGGGTCCGACGGCCACGGATAGCCGTAGTAGCTGAGATGGTCGTTGGACCAGACGAGGCGGATATTGCCCATGCCCAGCGTTTCCATGTCATTGAGCGCGCCGTTTGGCCGCCACTTGCGCGCCTCCGCCGGACGCGGCTTGACGGGCGTCGCCTGCAGGCCGAAGCTGAACTTGAGCGGCGTCTTGATCAACGTGGACTGATTCACGATGGAGATGCGCATGTCCGCAATCTCGCCGTCGCGCACGATAAACTGCCGCGGCTTGGCGGGCGCGCTCGACCATCCCTGCATGGATTCAGCGAACCACCCCAGCCCGCGGTCGTTGTCGCCCACCCACAGGAAGGGCTGGAAAGCCACCGACTCATATCCCTTCGCCGGCAGGGTGCCGGCGTTGTCGTCGTCCCAGTCGCCATTCGTGTGATGGAGATACATGGCCACGGCGGCGCGCACGGGGATGTGGATTGTGACTTCGGTCAGCGACACGGGCGCTTTGGGGGTCAGGGTCACTTCCGTCCAGAGCATCCCGTCATATTCGATCGTGGTCTCGGTCGTCAGCCCGATCTCCGGCGCGTCGGCCGAGCCGGCGATCTGCGACCGGGTGGCGGTGCAACCCAGGACCTTTCCCGCGAGCTTCTGGAAGGCGACTTCCCCCTTGCCCGTTGAAACGCTCACGCGGATGGGTGCGGCCAGAATCGGCTGGCCCGCGCTCTCAATCTGGGCCGGAAAGGGGCCCGCCCCCATGACGTACTTCCTCCCCCAGCATTCGACGTCGTTGCCGTTCGCGTGCATGGCCGTGAACGGCGCCAGCACGCGGTCTTCCATGCCGATCCTGTTTCCGATCCACGGCGCATCGGCCGGCTTCGCGAAGGGCAGTTCGACGCTCGCCCTTTCCTTCCCCGCGGCGTCCAGAACCCTCGCCTTGATTACGACAGCGCCGACCGGCACTTTGCTGATGTTCACGTTGACGCTGCAAACGCCTTCTTTAAAGCTCTCCACCTTGGCGCCGGCCACCGAGTTGGCGCCGCTGAGCACGTCCACGACCGCCACGACGCCCGGTTCGTTCTCGCCGACGAAGCCCGTGGCATCCACGATCACCGTCCACTCCCCTTTGGCTGGATGGGGCTGAATCTCCATGCGCGCCTTAGGCTGGAACGTCAGCGGCTTGTCCTGGGCCGCCAGCGCGACCTGATCGTCCGGCAGCGCAAAGCGGTAGATCTTCACGCCCTGGAGGAGCGTGTGGCTCGTGTGCGGCTTGCTCCACGGCGCGTCGCCGATGGCAAAGTAGCCGGTCAGAGCCTGCGGCAGCGGCGGCGCCTCGATCTGTTTCTTCAAGACGCCATCGACGTAGAACGCCAGCCGAGTGCGCTCCCACACTCCGGCGAGGTGGTGCCACTGCCCGTCGGTCAACGGCGTGCAGTCCGGCCATTGGGCGAAGGCATAAGTGTGCGTGTGGTCCACGCCCGAAAGAAAGCTCGCACCGCCGGTCCAGAACTTGTAGAGCAACAGCCAGCCGGGGCCTTCTGTCTCGAAGAAAACGTGGTAGGCCTGCTCGTCCTTGGGCCAGTCCACCGCCTTCATCCACATCTCGATCGTGCCCTGACTCATGGCCATGTGGCCGTTCACGGCGTACTTCACGAGTGCGCCGTCACCGCCGCAGATGAGCGCCTGCCCGGTCCGTCCCGGAGCGTAGGCCACTTTGCCCTCCACGGACAGCGGTTTCACCGCTCCGTGCGCGTCGGTCGCATCAAGGGACCCGTTGAAACTCGCCTCGAACAAGGTGGATAGCGGTGCGCTGAGAGCGTTGGTCGAAGCCAGCCCCAAGAGCATGCTGGCCACTGCCAGGAAGAACGGCCACCGGGACGGGTAAACGAGAGGACGGGACATGACGGTTCGCTCCTCCTGAAGATTACAGCATGTTTCATAACTGCCACAATGGCAGGGCGCGCAATTGTTAACCTATTGCATCTAAGCAAGCTACAGCATACGCATTTCGACCAAAATCAGTTATGAAACAGCTTCTTGTTGCTCTCACGCGATCTCTCCGCCTCCATCGAGGCGGAACGTACACCGATCTCCAGCCGAGTCGGATTATCCAGAACGTCGTCGTCCGGTTGAAGGGCATTTCGACGCCTGCCCCGGCGCTTTGCAGAACGGAAGAATATTCGGGCGGCACGGGATGCCCCACCGGATCTTGCGCCCAGGCGCCTGACAAAACGCAGTCGGCGCTGGAGTTCTTCCCCCAGCGCCGATAGCGTGTGTAAAAATGAGGGTTCAATACGTCAGCTTGTTCTCCGCTCCGACGTCAATTCCAGCAGTCGTGTCGAACGAATGCCAGACCCAGATCGGGCCGCGGAACGAAAAGGCTGACTCATCATTGTATACCGTCACACCGTTTATCGTCGTAGATGCCGTCAGACTGTCCAGATAGGGATTGAAGGTACCCCACGTCGGGACCTGGAGGAAGAACGCAGTGATATTATTATTGTCCAGATTGTAGTAAGTGGAATTGTCATTCGCGTTGCTGACGCGCGGCGCCCACATGACCTGCTGCTGGGGATCGCCGTACCACTTGGCGCTCCAGTCACCATAGAGCACGTTGTAGCCGTCACGGTGAGCATAGAAGCCGTAGCCGGGGGAGTTGCTGCTGGGGAGGACGGAGGAGCCCGAGCCGGGGTTCAGCGACGCGTCATAGACTCCGGTCAGGGCGCGGCTGAAGGTGTCCGACACAATCGCGTGGCCCCCCAACTGCTTGGACGTCTTGAACTGCGGTTCGCCCACGTTCTGCGGCACGTGCGGTATGGAAGTCAACAGGGCATAGCGCGTACGCGCCGGAGTCACACCGCTGTAAGGAGTCGGATTATTGTAGGCGTAGCCACCCGTAGAAAAGTTTCCTAATGACCCGATGCAGCTCGCCTGCAGGCGGTAGCTATAGGAAGACTGCATGACTTTTGCGAGGCTGTAGTAGGAGGAGGCGTTGGCTTCCCAGTTGGGCAGCCAGCCGTAGTTGCCGTGGACAACGGCGTCCGGCGACGTTCCGCCGACCGTCCGAAGATCCGTGACGCTGATGGCGGCGCCATTGGTCTTCGAGAGGTTGAACTCCTGGTCCGCCGGCATGTTGTTGGCGCTGGGGCAGAAGAACGCGCGGCAGTCCGACACATAGTTGGAAGAGGCCAGGTAGCCCATGCCGACCGGGTTCATCACGGTCTTGCCCGCCGCATTGGCGCCGGCCCCTACGGCCGCATTCCATCCGCTGAAGATGGTGCGGTAACAGGTCACCGGGCTCAGCCAGGTGCCGTAGAAGGTAAAGGTGGGATTCGCGGTGTCCGAGATGGTTTGCACGACCGAGTTGGTTCTCGCGTCTGAGGACACGCCATGGTCCACGAAAGCGCCGCCGCTGCTCCCGTTGATCGCATACGGCGATTGGCCCCAGGCGTTCCAGTTGGGGAAATATCCGGCGTAGTCGGAAGTGTAGGACTCGAACCCTTTGCTGAACTGGTTGAGATTGTTCATGCAATTCGTACGGCGCGCCTTTTCCCTCGCCGCGGCCAGCGCTGGCAGGAGCATCCCGGCTAGAATGGCGATGATCGCGATCACGACTAGCAGCTCAATCAGCGTAAACGCCTGCCGCCATATTAGGTTCGTTTTCACATCCAGACCCTTTCCTGATTGCAGACAAAACTCACCAAGAACCCTGCCGCTTCAGCGCTTGCGTCCCTTTCCTGCCGAACCCAGGATCACGCTGACGGCGCGAAATCATCTTCGGCCGTCGGTGACAAGTCTCCGTCGCTAACGGAGCGCGGCCCATTCTCTCTGCAATACTACACAACGGAATTCGGGTTGTCAAGGAAATTTACGCGCAAGCGTTAGCGTGTTCTTTTGGCTCCGCGGTCCCCGAACGGCGCCGCGGGATTCCCGGCCTGGCGCGTCAATGTAAGCCGGCCAAGTGAAGCGGGCATGCCCCTCCCCGCGTGTTTCGTGCGACGTTTTTCTTGACAAATGCACTCCCACAGAGTTAGGTTATGTTGAGAAAACGATTGCTCTGTTCTTATATTGTCACGGTGGAAGTTGGCGCACGGCCTTTGGTAAGACGAGGTAACAGAACTCATGCGCGAGTGCCGAGCTAATCTGAAAGACCTCGCCAGCGAGGCCAACGTGACGGTGGGGACGGTCTCCAAAGCCCTGCGGAATCTTCCCGGGGTTGGCCCCGGCATGCGCAAGAAAATTCTGGCGCTTGCGAGGAAACACCGGTATGTGCCCAACGCGATGGCCCGGGCGTTGAACTCCGGAAAGACGGGGTTGATCGGACTCGTGACCCCTTCGGAGATGCATGGGACCGTTCCGTTTGAGTCGTTCCCCCTCATGCAAGCCCTCGCTGAACAGCATGGCAAGCGGATCATCCACCTCCCGTTCGAGAGCGGCGACTTCATGGCCCTCGCCAAGATCGGCTATGAACAGCAGTGGGAGGGAATGCTTCTGTCCATCAACCAGAATATGATTCCCTTCAACCCCCGGAAGTTCCACAAGGCCATCCGAATTCCGGTGGTCGGGGTGGACCTCTTGCCGGACTGGGATAAGGACATGGATACGGTATCGTATGACCGGGGGCACGGAGTGCGGCTGATTCTGGACCATGCGGCTCAGCGCGGCGCGCGCACCGTGGGGCTGATTGCGCCGAACGACGCCGGCCATCCCCACCCGCCCAAGTTCGCCAATCTCAGGAATGAGCTGCATGCGCGAGGGATGGAATTGGTCTTCAGCGAGCAGATCGACATCGACGTTGCCCCGGTGCTCTTCAGGTCAGCCTATCAGACGATGGAACGGGTGCTGGCCAGCGGGCGCCGCGCGGACCTTGTGATGGGCGGCACCGACCCCGTGGCGCTGGGCGTTCTGAACTGCCTCAAGGACCACGGCTGCCGGGTCCCGCACGATGTCTCGGTGACCGGTTACGACAACACGAATGAATCTCAGTACGCAGTCCCCACGATGACGACCGTTCAGCGCCCGATCAACGAGATGATTCATCTGGCCTGGAGCATCCTGCGCCAGCGTCTCTCCGGCACAGCCGGAAACGCGCAGCACGCGATCCTGCAGCCGGCGCTGGTGATTCGAGGATCCACCGATCGGCCGGCCGATTCACAGAGCGCGAGCGAAGGGGCGTAAAGTCCTGAACGAATGTCGCGCGGCGTGGAAGGCCATTTAGCCGGGTGACGCCGGTCGCACTGGGTTTCACCCACCTTGCGCGGCGCAAAATGATGCCCCGGCGGGCCGCGCCATGGGGCCATCCTGCCCAGCTTCTGCTCCATCAGCCGCAGTAGGGCGCGCGCAACAGCCTTTTTCTTGACAAGCCTACTTTCGGAGAGTATGATTCGTTGGAGAGTAAACGATTGCGTGATTCTTTCGTTTGCCGTGGTGTTGATGGAGACAAAACGCCCCCGAAGCAGCCCCGGCGTTTGATCCGAAAACCGGACTGCCTCGTTCCCGACTCAACCCGCCGGCTTCCTGTGTCGGCTTGTTCCATTCGTGGAAGGATGTTCTGAAAAAATGGCCCACGATGGTCGTGGACCGCGGACGCACCAGGAATTTCCGATCTGGGAGCCACACGCATGAGGAAACATCGCGTCGCCGTTGTGGGATGTGGGTCATTGGCGCAAGGGGTCCATCTGCCGAACGCGCAGCGGAATCCTCGCATAGAGCTCGTCGCGACCTGCGATATCAACGCCCAGGCAGCCGAGAACTGTCGCGTCCGATTCGGTGCGCAGCGGGCCGAGACGGATTGGCGCAAGTTGGTCGTCGCCCCGGACATCGATCTCTTCATCCTGGCCACTCGCCAGACCCTTCGCGGCGAGTTCATCGCCCCCGCGCTCGAAAACGGCAAGCCCGTCTACACGGAGAAGCCGCTGTCGCCGGATTTGGACGACATGCTCCGCATCCTGCGCGCCGTGCGCAAGAGCGGCCTGCCGGTGTGCGTCGGCCACAATCGCCGGTCGAGCCCCGCCATGATCGAATTCAAACGGCTTCTGGACAAAGCCGTCTCCGGCGTTCCCTCCATTCCCCCCACCGTGAACCGCATGGGGGATCGGCAGCGCCTCCCCGAGGAGAAGCAGATGCAGCTCCTGATGCGCATCAACGACGACGCCCGCAGTTGGAAATCCTGGGCTTTCTGCGAGAAGGAAAGCATCCTCTTCGCGGAGATAGTGCATTTCATCGACCTGGCGCTGTGGATGAACAGGAGCCACCCGGTCCGCGCGTTCGTGGAAGGATCGAACCGCGGCAACTTCACGATCATCCTGCGTTTCGCGGACGGCTCCATGACCACGCTGCAGCACAGCCTGGTCGGACACTTCGATTATCCCAAGGAGCTGTTCGAGGCCACCGTCAACAACATCACCGTGGCGATGGACCAGTACTTCGAGATTCGTCAGTGCGGCATGGCCGACGAAGCGGCCGTGAAGCAGATGCCCTACGCCGCCGGATGCGAGTGGGCCACGAAGACGGGGATGACCGGTTACATGCAGTGCGTCGCCGAGGAACGGCAGCGCGCCAAGGCCAAAGGGGACGCGCCGCGCTGGCTCAACGTGAACAAAGGGCATTACGATCATCTGGACCGATTCCTGGATCATATTGAGGGTCGCGGTCCCAATCCGTGCGATGTGGAGAGCGCCGTACCGGTCAATCGCCTGGCGCTGAAGCTGCTCGATTCGGCGCGCCTCGGACTGCCCGTCGCCGTTCAGCCCGAAGACTGGCATCTCCCTCAGCTTGAGGCGTAATCTCGTGATTCGCGGACTCAATTCAGTGGAACGCCGGGCAGGTGCGGCATGTCGCCTATCCGTGGCCTTGTTCTCATGGGAGCCCCTTCCGGGAGAGGAGTAGATTTGATGCGAATCTTGCATGACGCTTTCCGCTCGTCGACCTTCGTCCTGTCGCTCGCGCTGTTCTTCGGACTCGTCTCGGTCGCATCGGCCGATGAGCCGTTGGTCCTGTTCGAAGCGAGCTTCGATTGCAGTATGGACGGCACGGACGCCCACGGCGTGGTCAAGCCGCTGTCGGTGGAAGGAAAAGCGGCCTATGACCAGGGGCGAACCGCCCAGGCGCTTGTCTGCGGCGGTGATGGTGCGCTCGTCAAGTTCCCTGTAGCGGGCCACATCCTCGCCAGCCAGGGCACGATCGAGATGTGGATGAGAGCCCCGGACTGGCCGAAGGAGGAGCAGGCCTATCACATCTTCTTCGAGACGGAAGGCCCCGGCCGCATCACGCTCTACAAGTTTTGGACGGGCGGCGCGCTCATTCTCTCCGGCAAGAACTATGGCGATTTCAGTTGCGCGAAATGGGAGGACTGTACCCCGATCGCCGACGGGAAATGGCATCACCTTGCCGGAACGTGGGACCACAGCCGGCTGGCGTTCTACGTGGACGGGCAGTTGAAGATGAGCGTGGACAAGCCGATTCTGCCCGATGCGCTCGGCGAATCATTCACCGTCGGCGACGCCCCGTGGACCAAGCCGCACACCAGCCACACACTGATCCAGAACGTTAAGGTGTATCGCGTCGCGCTGCCGGCCGACCAGGTCGCCCGGCTGGCGCAAGGCAGGCCGGTGACCTTCTCCAACGAGGCTCGCCTGGACATTGAGCCCCGTCCGGCCAAAGGGGAGTGGAGGGTCAGCCTGGATGCCAGCGGTCCGCTCGGCCAGAGCGCGACCGGCAGCACGGCGGTCGTGGAAGTTATCAGCGGCGGCAAGGCCGTTGTCAGCCAGAAAATCGAGAGCTTCAAGGAAGGCATTGGCGTCGCCGTACTGCCGATTGCGAAGATTCCCGTCGGCGACGTCCTGGTCAAAGCCCGGGTTCTCGACGCCGCGGGCAAGGAGTTGGCGAGTCCGCAACTCCCGTTCAAGCGGCCTGAGGATGCGCCGTGGGCCGGCAACAAGATCGGGATGGATGATCGGGTGCTGGCGCCGTACACACCCATGCACGTGGCCGACGGCAATGCGGTCGAGTGCTGGGGACGGAAGTACGTCCTGGGCGGCACGGGACTTCCAACTCAAATTGAGACCGCGGGGCAACCGGTGCTTGCCGCGCCGGTCAACATCAGCGTAACCACGGCCCAGGGGGATGTCGCATTCCAGAAGGTCTCGGAGAAGATCGTCAGTTCTTCGGCCACCCGGGTGAAGGCCGTGGGATCGGCGGAATCCGCCGCGGTCACCCTGTCCATGGAAACCACCATCGAGTATGACGGCATGCTCTGGACGGATGTAACACTCACCCCGACCGCTCCGACGACGCTGACGGGTGTGACCATCCGCGTGCCTGTCCGGTCCGCGAACGCCCTGTACGTGCATCATGCCAACGGCCACTGGCAGGATGACGGCGCGGGCAACCTGCCGGCCGATGGATATCAGTCGCTGGTGTTCCAGCCGCTCATGTGGCTCGGCGATAATGAGCGCGGACTGGCCTGGTTCACCGAATCCAACCAGACTTGGTCGAACGCCCCCGGCCAGCCGATGTATCGCATTGTGAGGACCGGCGACGCGGCGGAAATGCAGATTTACATCGTCAACCGTTCCACGCTGATCAAGACTCCTTTGAAGTTCTCGTTCGGCCTGCAAGCCACGCCCGTCCAACCCCGCCCGGCCAACGCCCGAAGCTGGCGGATGGGGGGGGCCTATGACAATATGGACGACCTGGGCATGGGCAACATTCAGATTGTGTGGGCCTATCACATGATCGCCTATGGCTATCCGCAGCCGAAAGACCCGGCGAAATTCCGCGCGATGGTGGCGGATCTCCATGCGAAAAACATCCGGGTGGTGCCCTACGTGAACCTGAACTACTTCTCCGAGGGGGCACCGGAGTTTGCGTACTACAGCCCGGACTGGATTGACCGCAGCCGGAACGTAAGCGGCGGAGACGTTGGGGAAATGGGCCACACCACGTATGGGGCTTGCCCGGGCAGCGCCGCGTGGCGCGATTTCGTTTCCTGGAAGATCGCCAAGTTTGTGGAAGAGTACCAGGTGGACGGTCTCTACGTGGACTGCTGGATGCCCTTCCAGACCTGCGACGAAGATTACGGCGGCTCCTGGCGCGATGAATTTGGCGGCCTGCACACCGTGTACCAGGTCCGGGCCTACCGCGAAATCCTCCGGCGCGTGCGCGAACTCCTCCAGGACCGCCGGCCCAACGTGCACATCATGGCCCACATGTCGCAATGCATCGTCATCCCCACGCTTTCCTTCGCCGACAGCATGCTCGATGGCGAGCAATACCAAGGGCCCCTCTGCCCGAAGGACGATTACCTGAACGTGATCCCGTTGGACAAATGGCGGGCCGAGCATATGGGCCGCCAGTGGGGCCTCGTTCCCTTCTTCCTGTGTGAGTTCCTGCCCGCGGATCGCACCGATCTGGCGGTTGGTCGGCTAATGGGACTTCTGCTCGCGCACGATATCACCCCCAGTCCCTTGTGGTGCAAGTCCAGCGTCGTCTTCAACGCCTGGAAAACGCTCGACAAGTTCGGCGCCGTCGACGCCGACTTCCTTCCGTACTGGACGCCGAACGGCGTGACGACGGACAACAAAGACTTCATTGCGAGCGTCTACAAGAAGCCCGGCAAGGCGCTGCTGGTGGTTGTGAACAGCGGGAATGCCGATGGGCAGGTGAGCATCAAAGTGGACGCGAAGCAGTTGGGCCTCGCCGCCAACGCCTCCGCCAAAGACGCGTATGATGATTCGCCGGTTCCCGTGGCGGAGCAGAGCTTCAAGCTGAGCATCCCGCGTCACGGCCACAAGCTGTTGGTGCTGCAATAACAGAAGGGCGCGGCGCGATTGGCGGGCGCATGGCTCCGACAGGGGGCCATGCGCTCCGTGCGCTGACGGAGAAGCACCCTGAAAGGATGAGGCGTCGGATGCTGAAGTGCGTCGAAAAGCTCAAAGCCGGCCAGCACATCACGATCGTGGCCCTGGGGGACTCGGTTACGGAAATCACTTTCCATACCCGGGGGCATATGAATTGGGTGGGCTTGCTGTCCGAGGCGATCTTTGAGGCCTATGGCGCCGGCGTCTGCACCATGATCAACTCCGGCAAGTGCGGCACGACGGCCTGCGACGCGCTGAAACGGCTCGACCGCGACGTGCTGCGCTTCCAGCCCGATCTCGTGATCATCTCCTTCGGCCTGAACGACGCATACGGCGGGTTGGAAGCCCTGCCTGTCTTTCGTCAAGGAATCAGCGAACTCGTCCGGAGAATCCGGGAGCACAACGGCGCCGAAATCCTGATCCGAACGCCCAACCCGATCGTCACGGCGCACGGCCTTCCACTTCCGCCGGAGCAGCCGCAGGTGGGGAGGCCGTGGAATTCCTCCAAGCACCCGGTCAAGGAGTACGCGGCGGCTTTGCGTGAACTGGCCGGAGAACTCGCGTGTTCGGTGGTGGATCACTACTCCCTGTGGGAGAATTCGGAGCAGCCGTTCAAGCAATCGGTGGCGAACCCGCAGGGATTGTGGCCGCGAATGTCGGATGCCCTCCATCCGGGTCCGCTGGGACACCGGATGTTCTTCCGTGAGCTCGCGCCGCTCTTCCAGGTCGCGCCTCGTTTTCCCTGGGAATAGAAAGGCCGTGGGCTGCCGCTCAACGCACTTCGTCGAGCCGCGTCGACGGCTCTTTCGGCCGTGACCTCTGCGCCTCGCGGCGCTGGAATGTTGGAGCACCCATGAAGAAGAAACGCTTTGCCATCGTCGGCACGTCGAACCGCGCCCTGCACATGTTCGCCCTTCCGATCTCCGGCAGCTTCAGCGTCGGCAGCGAGCTCGCCGCCCTCTGCGACCCTTCGCAGGTCCACATGGACCTGTTCAACAAGGCGCTGCCGCGGCCCGTGGCCACCTTCCGCGATTTCGATCAGATGGTTCGCGAGGTCGCGTTCGACACGCTCATCGTCGTCACGCAGGACTGTTTCCACCACGAGTACATCATCCGGGGCCTCAAGGCCGGCAAGGACGTGATCACCGAGAAGCCGATGACCATCGACGACGCCAAGGTCCGCGCCATCCTTCGCGCCGAGAAACAGACCGGGCGCAAGGTCACCGTCACGTTCAATTACCGCTTCACGCCCGCGGCGACCCTCATCCGGCAACTCCTCGCGGACGGCGCCATCGGCGAGGTGGTCACGGTGGACATGCACTGGCCTCTGGATTACCGGCACGGCGCGGACTATTTCCGCCGGTGGCACGCCCGGCGCGCCAACTCCGGCGGACTGCAGGTCCACAAGTCCACGCACCACTTCGACGCCATCAACTGGTGGCTCCAGGATGAGCCGGTCGCCGTCACCGCGCAGGGCAGCCTGGCGTTTTACGGCAAGAACGGTCCGTTCCGCCATAAGCGCTGCCGCGGCTGCCCGCATCGCGGCAAGTGCCAGTTCTATTGGGACATCACCGCCGATAAGTACATGGCGGACTTCTACGTCAATGCCGAGCAGGAAACCGGCTACATCCGCGATGGCTGCGTCTTCGATAACGAGATCGACATCGAAGACAACTACTCGCTCATGGTGAGCTACAAGCGCGGCGCGCGGCTGTCGTATTCGCTTCAGGCGTGGTCGCAGTGGGAAGGGTACCGGGTGGAGTTCCAGGGCAAGAAAGGCCGGCTGGAGTACCTCGAAGTCCATGGCCCATCGGAAAAATGGGTCGAGCCGCGCCAGCGGACGATCAACCTCATGCTCAACGACGGCTCGCGCGCGTCGTTTGTCCCGCCCGAAGCGCAGGGCGGGCACAACGGCGGCGACGACCGGCTTCTCAAAATGGTCCTCGAACCGGGCCAGCCCGATCCGCTCGGACATCAGGCCGGAACGCTCGCCGCGGCGCACAGCGTCCTCATGGGCGTCGCCGCAACCCGCTCCATGCAGAATCACAACGCATGGGTGAAGATTGCCGATCTGCTGAAAGGCGCGTAACGTCGTCCGCTTCCTATCGGCGTGTTGCAGGAGGCTCAGGCGCGCATCGGGGAGTTCGTCGCCGCTGAACTGACGGCGTACGTGCAGAGCCCGCCGCTGAAAGGCGAAGTCACCCGCGAGCGGCTTGCGATCATGAAGGGAGCGTCCAGGTTTTTGACCAGGAAAGGCACTTGCCATGGCGGCACCGACCATTCAAGACATTCTGAATTGGCTTTCGTCGCTCGCCAGAGGACATTATCCGGAAGACTGCCTCTATGAGGGCAAGCCGGAGAATGCGGCGACCGGCGTGCTCTTCTGCTGGATGGCCAACGCCGGCGCGCGCCAGGCGGCCCTGGACAGCGGCGTCAATGTGCTGGTGTCCCACGAGGCGCCGTACTACGTAACCCGGAACGTTGATCCGGGCTGTCCTCCGCCGGAGGAATGGCAGGTCAATCAGAACATCAAGCAGTACTATGCCTCCCATGGAGTGGCCATCATCCGGTCCCATCGCACGCTTGATGCCTACTGCATCCCGCGCCTCTTTGCCGAGCATCTCGGCTTTCCGGCCCCGGCGGTGCGGGAAGGCTACGAGGGCTACGATTTCACGCTCGTGTACGATCTCCCGCGCCAGTCCTTCAGCGCCCTGACCGCGCAGCTTGGGAAAAAGATGCAGCTGGCGACGGTCCGCGCCAGCGCGTGCGATCCGGCCAAGCCCGTGAGCCGCGTCGGCATCGGCTGGGGCGGCGTGAGCCTCTCCACCAATCTGCAATACATGGAAAAGCTCAGGCGTCACGGGGTGGAGGTGGTCCTCGGCGGCGAGGTGGATGAGTACGCGCTGGAATATTATCGCGAATCGGGAATGGAATGGATTGAACTGGGGCATTATGCCAGTGAAATCATCGGTCTGGCGGCGACCGCGACCGACCTGGCGCGGCGCTTCCCGCAATTGAAGGTGGAATGCTATCGAGACGCGGCTCGTCGCATGGCGCATTACGCGCTCTGATCCGTCGCCCGCAGCGTGGCGCGGATCAAGAACTTCGTGCTTACACAGGAGTGATGTTTCATGAAGACGATGACGCCCCGGCAACGCGTGCTGGCCGCCCTTCGGCACGAGCCGACCGATCAGGTCCCCTTCACCATCTACGAGTGCAAAATCCCGCAGTGTGCCGTCGAGCGGCAATTGCGCAACGAGGGGCTCTGCATTGTCAACCGCCGCATCCCGGTCACTCAGGTGGTCCTGCCTCACTGCGTCACCGAGTCGCTCACGTATGACGAGAGCGGCCACACCCGCACGCGCACCGTCATTCGCACCCCCTGCGGGGAATTGTCCTTCGTCACCCAGGCGGCCGGCTTCACGAGCTGGCTCATCGAACGGCTCTTCAAAGGGCCGGAGGACTACCGGCGCATCCGGTGCATGATCCGGGATGAAGTGGTCACAGCCGCGTACGAAGGGTTTGCGGAGGCGGAGAAGTGGATGGGCCAGGACATCATCCTGCGCGCGGGCGTCGGCGGAAGCCCCCTGCATCAGATCATGATCCACTGGATGGGCGTCGAGGTCTTCTCTGAAGAGTGGATCGAGCGCCGCGACGAAATCCTCGCGCTTGAGAAGGCCCTGCGCGACAACTTGCGGAAGGTCTACCCCATCCTCGCCGCCGCGCCGATCACCCACGCCAACTTCGGCGGCAACGAAGTGCCCGAGGTCATGGGCCCGCCGCGATACCGTGAGTTCTGCCTCCCCCTTTTCGACGAGTGCGCGCAGGAGTTCCACAGGAAGGGCAAACTGCTCGGTTCGCACATGGATGGCAACAACAAAGCCTGGGCGGCGGACGTGGCGAAATCGGGGCTGGACTACGTCGAGGCGTTCACCCCCTGGCCGGACACGGACATGACCCTGGAAGAGGCCCTCAAGGCGTGGCCGGACAAGGTGCTCTGGATCAACTTCCCCTCCTCCGTGCATCTGTCCAGCATCGACGTGATCAAGCGGACCACGCGCGAGCTGATCGAGGCGGCCGCAGGCACCCATCGCCTGATTCTCGGCATCACCGAAGACATCCCCGCCGACCGCTGGCAGGGGAACCTCCTGGCGATCTCTGAGGTGATCAACGAAATGGCCCGATGAGAAGACGTCGCTCTCATGGAGACGGCTCGATCAGTTCTCCCAGGTGTTGACGATAGCGGACGGTTCCTGCGGTTTGCGGCATGAAGTTCGGATCGAGAACCCGGTTCCTAATTCCGACTCCGCGATGCGGGCGTTGCATGTGATAATGGCGCAGCCAGACGACCACAATGTGGTCCAGTTGCCGCAGCGAAAAGATCATGAAGTGGTTCAGGCGCTCATGTCCGAACTTCCCGATGAACGTCTCCACGAAGGCGTTGGCCTGGGGCGCGCCAATTGGAATCTGGTTGGGTCGCACCCCCAGGTCCTTCCAGAATTGCCTGAAGTGCAGGCTGAACTTCGTGTCATGGTCGATGATCGGCATAGCGGGCTTGACGCGGATCTCCTCCATCCACATCGACGCACAGCGTCCCTTGGCGGTCAGTCGTGCGATTAGCCGGCATCGGGCTTTCAAATAGCAAGCGGCGACAACCCAAAAGTTGCCCGTAACGTTAAGAATTTCCGATTACACGTGCGTTCCCTCCACCAGTGAAGAGAAGGCCGGGATCGGTAAGAAACCCACCGATTCCGGCCTTTTCGCTTTGTCCCTCAGCCTCTTTCGCGTTCCGCTCTTCCGTCAGATGTCCAGCACCGGACGCTGCCCGGACAACTGGCGTTTGTGGCGGAAACCCGTCCGGCAATCAACACCCCCACCCTCTATGCCAGTCGCCTTGTCTGGTCGTCACGCGTCCCCACGTATGCATTCATGGTGAGATTAGATAGTTCAGGACAGCAGGGCCGTTACCTCCTCCTTGAATCGCCGTTCAAATTCATCTGTACACCAGCAGAACGACGTGGGCTCATATCCGCCTTCCTCGAAGTGCCGCGCAAGAGGAAGATAAAGGAAACTGTCGCCGCAGTTGCCGGCGACGGCAAGGAACTGATCAGGGATTGCGCTCTGAGCGAAGAGCTGGTACTCAACGAAGGGCTCCCCAGGCAGGAACAGAACCCGTGAGTTCCCCAACGTCAGAAGCGTGAGGGTATAGTTGAGATTCCCCGGGTACTCGATGCACGTCAAGAGCGCAGCGGCAGTGAGCTTGTCGACGCTCGTGAAGCGTTCGCCGGCACATGCGGCGCGCAACGCATCCTTGTTCAGGGGCTTGGCAGGGAACGGAAAGGAAGAGACGCGCCAATTCACGGGATCCACAGGCTCCCAGATCATGGAGTCGAGGTTGCGTCCGATGCCATCGGCCAGTCGTTTGCCGAACGTGAGCAGATTGCTCTCCAAGTCGTGGACCGATGAGTACTTTCCTGCAGTGACGTTGCCGCCTGCGCCGGTGAAGAAGGCATGGAGGCCCGCGGGGTGTTCGGCAAGCAAGCGCATAGCCTCACCGGGGGCGTCGCCGCTATACAAACGACGCCCACTGGCCACCTGGGGATGCGTGGCATAAAAAGTCATGGACCCGAGAAGATTGGCCGCGGAGTCCCGAAACGCCACGCTCCGCAGCATCGGGTCAATGGTTCCGACCGGCGCGCGGCGAAGCTCCTCCTCTTCACACCGGCTCCACCGCATGCCCTTGACCTTGCCGTCCGGTCCAAGAATACGGCGGTTCGAGGCATAACCATTCAAGCGAGTCTCACTGTGCCCGACAGCCGCCACACTGTGCATGTTGGCCAGGCAGGTGCGCGCGGCTTCGGCGCAGCGGCCGGTTACGCTTCTCCACCACGCCCTTGGATGTGTCTCCACATGGAGAATGGCATCGAGTTCAAAATCGATAAGCGGCGCATCGTGCTGATGGACGCAGTGGAGGACCACTTGATGGGGGGCAATCTCCACGGCCCTGGCCAGTGCGCCGACCAGCAGATCGTGCGCGCTGTTCATGAGGCCGGTGTAATCCAAACTTGCGACGACGTACCGCGTATCGTTGGCCGCCAGGACGAACCCTCGAAGCCACAGGGGGTCTCTCACGCCGGTGGCCGTCGTGTTATCGATCCCGAAGCCGATCTTCCCCCCGGCCGGAGGGGTGCAGTCCACCTTGAACGTTCCCAGTTGCAGCATGTGCATCATCTTTCGTTCGCAGTAACGGCTTATTCAGTTGCGGGGCCGGCTGAAAGACCAACCGAAATGTCGGACTAATGCGCGCCGCTACGGCCGTGGTCGCGATAGTACCTCAGCCCCTCCAGCAGCGCCGTCATGTTCTCCCAAGGCACCCCGGGAGTGATGGAACTGCTGCCGGCGAGAAAGAGGCCTGTTTTCGGGCCGTTGTCGACGAGCCACTTCAATTGCTTCTTCACGTCCGCCGGTTTGCCGTGAGGCAGCGTGTCCGTGACTGAGACGCCGGCGACGATGATGGGGGCCTGCCCCTCCCTCGTCTTCATACGGCAGATCTTCTCGTAATCCATGCCGGCTTCGTACTGGAAGCCCTGGAAGCCGCGGATGCCGACATCGAGGAGTCGCGGCACCATCTGCATCAGGTTCCCATCGCAGTGCCAGATCATGCGGACGTCCGTCTTGATCATCGGCTCCAGACAGCGGACGAAGTGAGGGAACCATATCCTGTCCAGTGACTGGATATCCACCAGCGTGCCGCGCGAGTCGGCCATATCGTGGTCGAGGCGGTACAGCGGCGGCAGGTTGCCTTCGCGGCATGCGCGGGCCGCTGCGCGATTGCCCAACAGAGCCAGGTCCGCCTGCAGAGAGAAATGTTTTTCAATCACGTCGGGGTAGAGCGCATAGGCCATGAAGTAGTTGGCGTATCCATACGCGCCATAGTGGAATACCGGGAAGCCGACAAACCCATAGCCGGTCTTGAGGATGTGTGGGCGCAGAACGGCCTGAACCGCCCGTTCGTTCTCCAGGATATTCTGGACGCGTTCCTCCTCGTTGAACTCAATCAGGGCCCTTCGAAGGCCGGGGAAGACGAACCGTTCCATATGCTCAATCACGTCCTCGGGCGAAACGATGGCCATGCCGTCCAGGACGATCTCGTCCGCGCCGGTCGTGGCCACGCGCCGCGCGCCCTCAAAGCCCTTGTTCCCCATTGAGAGCGGATTGTCGGGAATCCACTGGTCAAGGAAGCAAGTGCCTGCGGCGTTCTGCATCGCGAGGTAGACGACGGCAGGCGCCGCCTGATACGCGCCCGGCGGATAACCCGCCAGCCGCTCAATGACGGCATGCTCCATAGGGTGGATCAGCCACGAAGGAATGCCCTTTGTGCGCTTTCCGAGGAGGGTGTCCAGGGCAAGGCCGGCCGCCGCGGCATCAAGATTGAACGTTTGCTGCCACTGCGCCTTCACGAGCGCTGGCGAACGGGATGACCTTCCTTGCGCCACGACATTGCCTCCTGACCTGGACAGTGGGGCAGCCCCTACGCATTCAGCAGATACTTCTTGAAGAACCCCTCAAACGCATTGGCCCCGCCGAGCGGCTCGCGAGGCTTCGTTCCCGGCATGAATGCGGTATGGTCCGCGCCGGGGACAATAATCGCCTCTGCGGCGACGCCTGCTTTGCAGAGCGCCTCGGTGAACAGGGTGGACTGGCTTAACGGTACGACGTCGTCGGCGTCGCCGTGGACGGCCAGACAAGGTGGCGCGCCGGCATGGACGTTGAAGAGTGGGGAGCAGTCCCGCGCGACCGCTCCGCGCTCTTCTGCCGGCCCGCCGAGAAGAGCTTCCACATCTTGGCGATATTGAGGCTTTTGCTTCAACCAGAGGGACACATCGCTAATCCCGCAGACCGGCAGAATGCAGCGCACGGCGTATCTGGCCCCAGCCCGGCGCGCCGCCTTGAGCCCGACCAGTGCGGCAAGATGCGCGCCCGCCGAGGCGCCTGTCAGCCCGATGCGCTGAGCATCCAGCCGATGGGCGCGCGCGTTGTCGGCAATCCAGTCAAGCACGGCAAACAGGTCCTCTTCCTGCGCAGGATGGGGATGGGTCACGGTCAGACGGTAGTTGGGAAGGAGTGCTGCGATACTTGCGTTAACGAGGAAAGGGGCGTAATCGCGGATGATCTCTTTGGTCCCATCCTGCCATCCGCCGCCATGAATGCAGACGACCACGGGGAAGGGGCCGGGCCCGGCAGGCGTTATCAGATCGAGCAGTCCTCGGTCGCTGCCAGGACGGTAGACGATATTCTTGTTCTCAGTCATACCCTGTCCAACTCCGGAATGGAAATCGGCAGGGGAAGCAGCGCAGAAAGCCCCCCGAGGCATCCGGCGCCGGAAGGCGGTCCACCCAATAGCAGGCGTATCGCCGCGTGGCATTCAATTTCCATGTGCTGAGCGACCTTGTCGCGGGTTACGTCGAGGAGGCCCGACTGCCAGTGGATTCCCGCTACGTCCACTTCGTTGCCGTAACGCACGCCGATTGAGAATGCAAAGTCGCGGAGTTCGAGGGCGCCGGCCTTCCTCTGGAGCATGGGCTGAAACGCCTTGAGCAGCGCGTAGCAGTTATTGATGCGGAACATCCCTTCCGGGCTGATGGTCCAGGACTCCGCCGGAACAAGAAGCCGTGCGACGCGTTCTTCGTCGTGCACGGTTGCCGCCGCCTGCGCCTTCTGGAGGGAATTCCGCCGCATAGCCGCCATGATGAGGGAGGGCTCTCGTCCGGAAGCGGACACCACTTCGCGGACGACGAGCCGGTCTTCCCGGGTCCAGCCGCACAGGTAGCCATGAGCGCCGATCCACAACCGGACTTCCGGACGGCGCACGCCGATGGGATGCCAATCGCTGCGGAGCACCCGGAACAACTGGCCGGCGTGCAACGGCTTGATCTCCGACTTTGCTTCCTCGGCCGTGACTTCGCGAATGGCCGGGTCGGGGGCGACGCCAGCCTTCGTGAAGGAGTGTTCCGTGAATTCCATCGAGACGCGCTCTCCGGCAGACTCATAGCCAAAAGGGGCATATCGTTGACGGAACCCCCATAGCGCAGAAAGAGGCATGCCCAGTTCCTGCATTCGGACGATCAAGTGCCGGAGCAACTCCTGCATATGTCCCTGGCCGCGCTCCTCAGGCAACGTTCCGATGCCGCCGATCCCGCCCACAACCAGTTCGACCCCCTCCGCCATCACCCGAAGTGGGAACAGACCGGCGTGAGCGACGATCCGGCCGTTCTTCTCAATGACATGGAAGCAGTCCAGGGGAGTCCGGTCGGGATCGTATATGGTGGGATAGTGCAGGGTGAACCAGCCGGGCTGAAAACCATAGCACCTCTCCAGGAACCGCATGAAGTCGTCCCATTCCTGGCGTTTCACATTCCGGATCACGTGCGTGTCGTCCCTTCCATCCCTGCGGTTACCGAATTAATCCTCGAACACAATCATGGCATATCCCGGAACAACCGGGACCTTCACTTGGACGTAATTCTCGACCATCGCGAATTCGAGCTTCTGGCGCGTCGGGGCAAGGTAGACTTGCTTGGGCGGACGGCCGTCCACCCGCAGGCTCAGGCGGACGTTGGAAAGCACAATGGGTTCTTCGATCATGTCCGTCCGCTCGCCGCGGCGCTCCGGCACGTACGAGAGCAAATGCACCATTCGGCGACCGGGCTGTCCGGTGACCGTCGCGCGAGCGAAGGAGGGCAGGTCCGGCGCTTTCACCAGCGGATCCGACAGGAGCATTGCCAACAGGTTTGCCACCAGTTGCCGCATGGGGATCGGCGCGTGCCGGTAGTACGCGGTGAACACCGGATGACTCACGTGCGCGACCGCTCCGCGGCGCGTGACGGCCGCCCGGTCGGTGGCCTTGTCCGGCGGAAGGTAGACAAAGCCGTGCTCGCCATCCCAATGCCGGCTATAGTAAGGCGCCATGATATGAGCGAGGACGTCCGTCTTGTCCAGCGGCCGGATCGCCGTCCCGCGCTCGTAGAGAGTGATGGGCATATCGGGCATGTTCCGGGAAATCTCCGGTCCCATCAAAATGTACGCGGGGTCAAACGGGTCTTCCCCCTCGAACTCCAGCCCCCATTCCTTGAGCGCGAACCCCTTCTTCTGCGGATCGAGGCCGGACCATCCGGTCGAAAGCACAGCTCCTCCCCTGCGCAAGTGCTCGCGGACCTTACCGGCAGAGGCTTCATCAAGGAGGACTTCGTCGGCCAATACGAGCAGTCGATAGCCTTCCCACGGGGAGCGTTCGGTGAGGATGTCGAACTGCGCCTTGGTCTCTGCAAGCAGGCGCGCCGCACCTTGACAGGGCAGCCATGCGCGCTCGTGCGCGTCCGCATGCGTGTGGTTGAAAGCCCCTTTCGGGGGGATGACGGCCATGTCCACCAGCGACTGGGCCTGGTTCAGCCACGGCTCCAACGCCTGCAGACGCGTATACACGCGCTTGACCAGGTCAGAGACGGCGCGGTTGATGTCGCCCCGCGGGTGAACGTGATCGCCGACGCAGACGCGCATGCCATGCGAGAGGCCGTCGAGACAGTCGTACTCCAGGCTGGACTCCGTGCGGATGCCCCCGAAATCCCCCCAGGACTTGTGGAAGCGGCCGGTCATGTTGAACACCGGCTTGCCCAGTGTCCGCATGTAACGCGCATAGGCCGGACGCGCATCGTACCCCCAGCCGCCGGTCGGCAGGCATTCGTACTCCAGGTGACTGCACCACTCCAACTGGTCCTCGTAGTTGATCCCGTTGAAGTGGAGGAGCAACTCGGGCCGGATCGTCCGCGCCGCCTCGGCGATCCGCCGGGTCATGCGCACGCGCGAGACATTGGCGAATTCATCGAGCGCGTATTTGTCCTTCCAGTCCATCCCCAGCTGTTTCATCTCGCGTACGCATTCCTCTCCCACGCAGGGGGGCTGGCGCATGCAATCGAGAAACAGCCCGGCTACGGGATAGCCCTGGACAATCTCGCGGACCATCTCCAATACGTGGTCGCCATACCCGCTGTTGTAGCACATCATGCGGAAGAAGGAGTTCAAGCGATCAGGGCCGTACGTGTATCCCTGCTGCGTCAGGATCAGCCATTCCCGGTGGCGCAGCCCCTCTTCATGGCTGAGACCGACGTTGACGTAGGCCGTCAGGGCAATCTCTTTCGACCGGCATGCCTCCGCCAGCTTTCCGAAGAGATCATACTGGAGGGAAGGATGCCGAATGCCCACCTTCGTGTCATAGTAGGCCATCCCCTGATTGCAGCGCGCAGGAAACACGATGTAATCCGCCCCGCACGCCTTGACTCGGTCGGTGAATGCATCGACGTCGAAGTTCGCCCCCACGTCGGGGCAGGCCGGCATCGTGTGAAAATCGAAGAAAAGGTACCATTTCGGTTCGCGCGCGGGACGCATCATGCCGTCGTCTCCACAGGGGAAAGTCTGTTGCGTGGCCTCAGACGCCGACGTTCAATGCCAGTCGTTGAGTCGTTTGCCCTTCGACCAAATGCGCGGGCAACAGCCGTTTCATCACCACGTGTGTCTTGCGCTCCACGCGGGATTGAATGCACTCCCACGCCACCCTCCCCATCATTTCGCGATCCACCAGGCATGTCGTGAACTTCACATTCTGGGAGGACGCGGCGGGAACATGGTCGAAGACCACCAGGCTGATATCCTGAGGCACTCGCAAGCCAGCCTCCAAGCAGGCCTGATACAGGTTTATCGCGGGGATGTGCGCCGGCACGAAGATCGCTGTCGGACGCGAGGGCTCGCGAAGGAAATCATGCAGGTCACGCGCGCCCTTGTTGGAGATACGGTCGTCCTCCCCGACGTCAACCACCAACTGGCAGGACGGATCAACGGGAAGGCCTCGGTTTGTCAGCGCATCGGACCAGCCGAGCAACCGCTCCCTGATGCCTACGGGGGGTGTCGGCTTCCCCTCGAAGCGCGGCGCCACGGTGCCAAGACGGGTGTGCCCGAGTCGCAGCAGATGATCCGCCGCCAACTGTCCGCTCCCGTAGTTGTCCGGCACCACGGAATCGAACAGGTTGCTCATTGCGGGGTAGTCCATCAGCACGCTGGGAACGCCGAGCAGCTCACACTCCTCGGCCAGCGCTTCCCCCTCATGTCCCGAGAGGATGATGCCGGCGGGCCGCGCCGTGCCGCTTTCCCGCAGGTGCGCAAGGTGCCGCCGCAGCGAGTCCCCCAACTGTATGACAATGTTCCACCCGGCGGCCAGCGCGGCGTCCTCGGCCCCTTTGTACATCTCGTAGAACCACGGATGCTGAACCAGCATGTCGGGCAGCGCCCACTCGAATACGCCACCGAAGATGACGGTGTTCGTCACCACTCTTCCGGCTGTGACCCGCTCGGACGACTTGACCACGAGAGTCCCGCCGCGGCCCTTTCGCCGCAGGATGCCCTCGGCGGCGATGCGCGCCAGAGCTTTGCGCAGCGTGCCCCTGCTCACGAGGTACTTCCGGGATAGCTCGCGCTCCGGCAACAGACGGTCGCCGGGCATCAGGTTTCCGCGCTCGATTTGTAGCCGGATGGCGCGTTCCACCGTTTCCACGGGGCCGAATGAATTCTTTATCTCCTGCGGCATCGATGGTCTCCTATTGGTCTACGGATGCAATATATCACGTTGCGGCCTATATGTCAAGACACTTCAAGCGAAATAGGGCTATAGTGCGAAAATACTCTTGACATTCCGCAAATGCAGTGCTATAGTTGTACCGTGATGATGTACCGTAGGGGTACCAGTGCGGCTCCGGTCTTTGGTTTGTGATAGAGGGAGGGTGGGAAGATGAACACGCGTATGAAGTGGCTGTCGGCATTTACGTTGATCGAATTGTTAGTAGTGATCGCGATAATCGCTATCTTGGCCGGGATGCTTTTGCCGGCTCTGGCGGCGGCAAGGGAGAAGGCGCGCCGCACCTCCTGCCTCAACAACCTTAACCAGATAAGCAAGGCGCTGGTCTCGTACACCGGGGACTACAGCGACTATCTGCCGTGCTGGCCGAACTACGGCGCTCCGGGGGGAGTTGCAACCTACACCGCCGGACTTAAGGGGGGCGCCTCGCAGTCGGTGACGCTCGTGACCTATGCGCCGGACATCACGTATCTCGGGAAGGCCACGCTGCCCTATTCGGCGTACGGCACGATTGCCGCTTGCCACAAGCCGACCACTTTGAATAGCTACACCTTTGTAGACGCCACCCTTAACCCCGATACTTCGTTCAAATACTTGAAGACGGCTCCGGTCGGACTGGGTATGCTGGCCACAGGAGGATACGTCGGGGATATTGGCCTGTTCTTCTGCCCCTCCGTTCAGGACTTGGACGTCAACTTGTTGAGCGTGGGCAACAGTTACTTCTCCGGGATCATGGGCCGGCCCTGCCAGAACGCCTATGGCGGATGGTTGAGCACCAGTTCCACGATGCTCAAATCGTTGGGCGGTCGCGACGGCCTCGCCCTCATCGCCGGGAACTACGGTGTGCTGACCAATTACAGCCAGGGCGCCTTGAACATGACCCCCTTCTTCCGCGGCAACTGGGCAAACAGGTACGGTCCCTACTGGACCAATCTGGCCGATTGCGGGCAGGGGATTGGGGTGGGCTGCATGTACGCCTACCGAAACCAGCCGATCTCAGAGATAGAGTACGCCGCCGGCGAAGTCGCCACCGACAATTACTCGTTCGGATTGCCCTTTACGAAACCGTTCATCACCTGCAACCGGAACTGCCCGCCATTCAAGACCGTCAAGATGCTGGGTGGCCGGATGATCGTGTCGGACCGGTTCAGCGCCTCCGACTGGAGCCAGGGTGAAACCGTCGCCTCGCGCGCGATGATTCCTGGCGATGGATTCTACGTCCACAAGGACGGTTACAACGTCCTCTATGGCGACGGGAGCGCTCGGTGGTACGGCGATGCCACGCAGCAGATTATCTGGACGCGTAAGGCGGCGGACACGTCGGCCGGGCCCTATCTGGCATACTGCGGCGGCCTCTCGATGGTCGCGTTCGAGTCGGATATCAATACGTGGTCGCAGGGCGCGCTCCTGCCGCACCGGTTTGACGTGGCGGCAGGGATCGACATCATGGGCGCAACCTATGACAACGACTGGGATGATACCGGCCTTGTGACGCCCGCCTACCCCAGTCGCTACAACTCGATGCCGGGCCGGTGGTAGAAAGCGGCGCGCACGAGGAGCGGTTGTTGATGGACTTGTGCTGTTGAATGAACGAAGCTGGCCCCGTCTTCCGAGGGCGGGGCCAGCTCTCTTCTGTTCTTGGAAGGCACAATGCCGGCAGGAAGGTTCACGCCGGTCGTGAACCGCCGGTCATCTGGTAAACCCCGGATCAGACCGTTGAAGGAGGCCTTGATGAGACACATCGTCTGGTGCTGTGCTCTGTTTGCCCTGTCTATCTTTGCCGTGGAATCCCGCGCCGGAGCGGCTGACCTGCGGCAACTCGATCCGGCGAACCCCGAAATCTGGGGTACGGATGATTTCCAACTCGCCATTTCCAACCAGGGAACCATCCGCGCCGTCCAAGTGAAGGGCAAAGAAGTTATCGCGCAAGCCCTGGCGCTGTACACCTTCCCCGTGCCGCCCGGCACGGAAAAGAGCGTTCGCTGTGTTCAGGGGGAAGGTTTCGGTGCGGGACCTGGCGGCGAACAGCCCAAGCCGCAAGTGCGCGAGGAGGACGGCAAGCGCATCTTTGAATATGACCGCGTCATCGGCACCAGCCAGATACTTGAAGGCCACCCGCTCTGCAAGGTGCACGAACAACTCATCGTCACCCCCAAAGGCGAGATTCACGTCCTTTACGAATTTGAGTGGATGGAAACGGTTCGCTGGGATTCTTTCGGCCAGTTCATCATGTTCAACGAGGAGAACTGCAGGGATCGTGAATACCAGATCAAGGTCAAAGAGCAGTTCTTCACCGGCAAGCTCGACAATGGGCCGATCACAGAGCGCCAGATTCGCTTCATGCCGTTCGATCAATTGACCATCCGGACCGATCTCGGTCCGGTTCAGTATGTGTGGGAAGCGCCATCCCAGGCCAGTTTCTACTGGGCCACCGGGTTGATTCAACTGCACATTGCCCCGCCCATTGTCCCGACGACCCCCGGGTCCATCTTCAAGGGGCAGAAGGACCGAATGGCATTCCGCATTCTGCTCCCTGTTCCCCAGCAATAGGTTCGTGGCGCACGTTCCATCTGCCAGGAGATAAGCTATGAGTCGTTCAGGCCTAGGGGCCGTGTTGGTTTCGCTCGCGCTTGCCGGACTTGCCGCCACGGCGTCGGCGAAAGCGACCATCGCCGAAAAGACCGTCGAAGGGCAGACGCAGGTCGTTCTGGAGAATGAATTCATCCGGATCGCCTTCACGCCCACCCTGGGCGGAGAGTGCACGGAGTGCGTCTACAAACCCGCCGACAAGTCCTTCGTCGAGCCGCGCGCCGGCGCCCTCATCGGCAACCGCGTGTGGAACTACGCCAACGACGCCCTCTATAGCCAATGGCGGAAACTTCCCTGGAGCTATGAAATTCAGCCGCGCAAGGGGGAGGTGGCCCTCCTGCTGCGCGCAGCGGGCAAGGAAAACTTCACCCACGCCACCACATTCGAGCGGCTCATTGTCCTGCGCGACGACGAAGCGATGGTCCGCATCACGTACACCTTCTCTGTCGGCCAGGAACTGATGGTGCCGGAGAAGATCGGCCTATGGTTCTTTAACATGCCGCGCGTCAGCGGCGAGCAGTCCTGCTTCACTCTCCCGCTCGATACCGGGGTACGCACGGTCGATCCCACCACCGGGGCGCGCGAAGGCTGGTTCTACAATCCGGCCCGCGGCTGGGGTGCGATCTCCGGTCCGAGCGGCGCCGGCCTCTGCTTCAATATGGAATACCGCCGCCTCATGTGCTTCTACAGTCAGTTCGGTGGCGACGCAAGCTTGGAGTGGGCCTTCCGCACTCTGGATATCAAGAACGGCGAAAGCTTCTCCACCCAGGCGCTCCTGATTCCTTTCGCCGGCATCAAGTCGGTCTGTGGCAGCGGCAACGGCGTGGTCGCCGGCTTTGAAGCGCCCGACCGGCCCACGGCCGCCGAGGCTCAGGCCGGCCTTCAAGTCCGCGCGCTGCTCACCTCCGGCTCGGCCCAGTCCGGCGAGTTGGTCGTCTCCCTTAGGCGGTTGCCGTCAGGCGAGCTTCTACCCGTCCATCGCACAAAGCTCGCTCTCAAACCCGGCGAAGTCGCCGCCGTGAACATGACTGCTACGCCGCCTGCGGAAGGAACATGGCTTCTCGTCGGCCAGTTCCTTCGCGATGGCCAGGAGGTCATGGACTTCATCCGGCCTGTCATTGTCGGCAAAGAGAGCGGGCCGGTCCGCATCGAGGCAAAGGAGGCGCGCCTCGGCGTCGTCACGGAGCGTTTCGAAGATCGCGCGCCTCTGACCGGAAGCGCCGCGCCGAAGGACATGGAACTCTCGATGGCCGTCGAGACGCCCCATGTCAAGTGGGCCAAGCCGTACCGGGGGGGCAAGTTGAAGGTCCTCGTTCTCACCGACTACCTCACCGGCCGTGAGGCGGTGGAACTGGCCCAGCGGCTGGACATGGAGCTCCTCTGGGTGACCGCCGGCTCCCAGTACGAGTTGGACGATGCGGCCTGGCTCTTCGGCAAGGCGGAAGGAAGCTACCGCGTCGAACACATGAACGAGTACATCAAGCAGTGCCTCACCCGCCCCTGCGACGCCGTCATTATCGGCGGCATCTCCGCCGGCGCTTTCACCGACGAAGTGATCGAGCTCCTTCGGAAGAAGGTCAACGAAGGCATGGGCCTTGTGTACGTGACGCCTGTGAACGGGAGCGACAAGCTGTACTCTTTCCTCCCGGTGGAGAAGGAGTCCGTCCACCTGGTAGCCAACGCAACCTGGTCCGCAGCCCAGCAGCACTACATCACCAACGGCGTTCCGCTGGCCGCGCTGCCCGACACGGGTTATGCCTTGTACAAGGCCACGGGGCAGGTGCTCGCCACGGTCGGCGCCGCCCCTCTCATCGTCACGCAGGAAGGGCCCGGCAAGGGACGCGTCGCCGTCTTCACCTATAACACCAGTTGGGCGGGCCCCGGGAGCTACTCGACCGGCATCACGCCGTGGATCGAAGGGGATACCTGCACGTTCAAGTATTGGGAATACTACTTCTCCATGTTGTCCAAAGCGCTCATCTGGGTTTCGCGCAAGGAACAGCCAGCCATGCTGAAGAGCGTGACGGCGGACTTTACCGGCGACCCTCAGCTTGTGATAAGCCTGGACAATGCGGGTGACGCCATTCCGGCGAAGGCCTCTCTGTCCATCTCCGATGCGTACGGCGTGGCGGAGGCTTCTGCGCAGGGTCTGGACGCCCCTCTTCCCAAAGGCGATGCTACCATCCGGCTCAAACTGCCGGAGACGCTTGCGGGCGGCCGGCATTTTGCCGACGTCATCCTCAAGGACCCAGAGGGCAGGGTGATCACTTGGGGATCGGCCATGTTCCGCACCCCCGAACCGGTCAAGATTGCGAAGATCAGCTTTGACAACCGCGCGTACTATCCCGGCGACACCGCCAGGGCGACGGTCACGCTGACGGCGGGCGACCCGGCGCACCCGGTGCTTCTCTCGGGTCAGTTCGTGGACGCCCTGGACCGCGTCCTGTTCCGCATCGACGGCAGGAAATTGGAGGACGTGAAGCAGACGACGGTTACCTTCGATCTGCCGATCGGCAGACCGCTGGCCACCACGGCCACATTCCGGGTCACGGCGTATGTGGACGAGCGTCCCGCCTCGGTGGCGCAGGCCACCGTCATCACCTTCCCGGAACGTTTCGCGCAGCGAGGCTGGGACGACTGGCACGGCGCGGTCTGGGGCAACCCGACCGGCTCCTACGTGCGGGAATATCTGGTCCCCGGCTACGCGAAAGCGTACCATGACTACGGGATATCCTCCGTCTTCAGCACCGCCAACTGGCGCAATGCGCGGGAGTATGAATGGCCAATCCGCGCGGGATTCCAGATCATGCCGATGAGCGTCTCCCAGGGCTACATTAACGTCGGCCATGTGGCCCCCGAGGGCAAGCTTACCTTTGTGCAGCAGCAACAGAAATACCAGGAGACCCACGACAAGAAATATCTTGTCCGTCCGGTCTGCCTCAACAGCGAGGCCGACCTCGAACCACTCGCCAAGCAACTCCGCGAGTTGGCGGACTACTGCGGCTGGCTTGAGCCGATCGGCTACAACCTCGGCGACGAGATGAGCACCACCTACTACCTCACCCCCTTCGACTACGACTTCCACCCCGACGCCCTTGCCGCATTTCGTATCTGGCTGAAGGAGCGCTACACTACTCTGGACGCCCTGAATAAGGAGTGGGACGCCCACTTCGCCACATGGGACGCCGTCATGCCTATGACCGCCCTGGAGGTGAAAGCGCGCGCCAACTACGCTCCCTGGGCGGACCACCGGCAGTTCATGGAAGTCTCTTTCGCCCGCTTCTTCGACTGGACGCGCGACCGGCTCCGCGAGCGCGACCCGCGCGCGCGCATCGGCCTGTCCGGCAGCCAGGCGGCGGAGGCCTATGGCGGCTACGATTGGTCGCTGGTCATCAAGTCCTTTGACTTCATCCAGAACTACACGCATTGCAACACCTCGATTATGCAGCGCTCCTTCGGCCCCAATGTTCCTCGTGCTCCCTGGTACGGTTACGGCTGGCGCAATCCGGAGTTGCGCGGATTTCTCTGGAGATGCCTCCTCGATGGGAACATGGGCGGTTCCTATTTCAACGCCCCCTCCATGCTGCGCCCGGACCTCCTACCGAGCGAGTGCGCCGCCGACGCTCGCGGCGTTTCGGAGGAGTTCCAGCGCGGACTGGCTAAACTCCTCGGCAACTGTCCCCGCATCTCCGATATTGGCATCCACTATTCCCAACCGAGCATCCGCGGCGCCTACATTACCGGCTCCGAAGCCATCTTCCGCGATGACCGCGCCGGCTGGATCAGCGCCGTCGAAGACCTCGGCTTCCAGTGCGAGTTGCTCTCCTCTTCTCAACTGGAGGCCGGCGAACTGGCGAAGCGCAACTATCGCGCCTTCATTCTTCCCTGTTCCGTCGCGCTCTCGGACAAAGAAGCCGCCGCTCTGCGTCAGTACGTGGAGGCGGGCGGCCTGCTCATCGCCGACGCCAAACTCGGCCTCATGGACGAGCACTGCAAGACCCGCTCCAAGTCCCTGCTCGAAGAACTCTTCGGCATCAGCCGGGACAAGGTGGACCCCTCGGTTTCCGCTCGTGAGGGGGAGGCTCGTTTCACGCGCGACAGCGGACAATGCAAATTGAGCGACCTGAGGGTGGATGTCAGCGTGGCGGAGCCGGAGCTGAGAACCGGGGATGGCGAGGCGTTCGGCATCCACGGAAGAGCGCCCGTCGCCGTCGTTCGGAAGGCAGGCAAGGGCGTCACCGTGTTCCTCAACTTCTTCATGGACTCCTATCCGCAACGACGCGGCCTGAACATCGAAACGCCGTTGCGAAACGTCCTCGCAAACCTGCTTCGGTTGAACGGCGTAGAACCCTCAGCCAAGGTGGAAATCGCGGGCGATCCCAAGGCGCATCTGCTCACTGTGCGGTACAGGAACGGCAACGCACTTTGCATTGCCGCGATGCGGGAATACGACGGCAAGCAGGCCGATACGCAAGCGACCTTGAACCTCGCATTCCCGACGCCCGGGTTTGTTTATGACCTTCGCCAGGGCAAAGCGCTCGGCCGCTCCGGCTCCGCCGCCTCCTCCGTCCTGCCCGGCGAGGCCGCCGTCTTTGCCGTCATGCCGTACGAGGTGAAATCCGTCGCGGTCGCTCCCAAGGCTGCGAGCGCAGCCGCCGGCGCCCCGGTGCAGTACGAAGTGTCCATCCCGGAGGCGCGGGGGCAGTCCCCGCTGCACATCCTTCTCGTGGAGGTGCTCGGCCCCGACGGCAATGCGCGTCCTCATTACGGCGCCAAGCTTGTCGCGAGCGACGGAAAAGCCGCCGGCGAATTCGTTCCGGCCTTCAACGATCCGCCCGGCCGATGGACCATCCGCGCCACGGACTTCATCAGCCGCGTCTCCGGCGTGGCAACCGTCGAATTGCGACCGTAGACTGGTGAAGGCCCTCTTGATAACTTGTTTCAGCCGTCTTGGCAGGAACCTATAGTGGAGAACGTCATGCTTCATAGCCACAAGTGGGAAGAGCTTCTTCCCGAGGAGTTCAATGAGGAACTCCAACGGGCGCCGATTGCGTATTGGGCGTGCGGAGGAATGGAGGAACACGGCCTTCATAATGCGCTGGGGGTGGACCTTTACCTCGCTTACGATATTTGCCTCCGCGCCGTAGGCATCTCAGGCGGGATCGTGTTTCCGCCGGTTCCGTGCGCGCCCGCCGGCTGGCCGTCCTATTCGCGCGAAGCGCTCCGAAGCGGCAAACACCAGCTCTATCCGCCCAGCCTTTGGGTCAGCCGCGAGCTCTGCGAGTCCCTTTACACCGAAATTCTTGAATCCATCGCTGACCTCGGCTTCAAGTCCTGTATTGCGCTTGGCCTCCACGAGCCGGCCCTTCTCCTCCTGCGCCAAATTGAAGAGAAGCAGGGCGCGCGAATCAAGAACATGAAGTTCTGGGGCGGGTCGGACCGCGTCAACCTGGACCTGATAGGGCTCGGAAAGATCCGGCCCGAAGACCGTGATCTGGCGGTCCATGCGGGCATGCTGGAGACCTCGCTCGTCGCTGCATGCCGGCCCGATTGGGTGGATCTTCGCCGTGTGGACCGGACGTCAAGCAGCCCGCTGCCGCTGCAATTGAAAGCGTCCACTCCGGGACAGATTGCGCTCGTCGCGCAGGCAACAGCCGAGTTCGGAGAGGCGCGGCTGAGCGTTGTCAGCGAACGTGTCGCCCGATGCGCGCTCGACATGGCAGCCTCAAAATAAGAGGAAGGAAAGAACAGCATGATTCGCATGGGAATGATCGGCTGCGGCTCAATGGCCGACCGGCACATCAGCGCGCTGGCCCCGCTGCAGGGCCGGATGCGCTTCACCGCGTTTGCGGATATTGAACTGCCGCGGGCGCAAAGGCTTGCCTCCTCTGTGGCAGGGGCCGTCGCCGCCGAGAACTACAGGGACATCTTCGACCACGTCGATGCCATCATCATCGCCCTGCCGCATGATCTCCACCACCAGGTCGGCATGGACTGCCTGAGGGCCGGAAAGCATGTTCTGATGGAGAAGCCGCTGGCGCTAACCGAAGCGCAGTGTCTGGAGTTGATCGCGGCGGATCGGTCGCCGGAGCCGGTCCTGATGTTGGGCTATGTGATGCGCCACCATCCGCTGTGGAAGCAGATGGGCGAGTACATCCGCCAGCGGACCTATGGAGAGGCGTTTCACGTCTCGATATGGACTGAGCAGTACACCGACGCCTCACAGGGCGCTTGGATCGGTCAGGCGAAGCGGCTCGGAGGCGGCCAGCTTTTCAGCCATGGCTGCCACTACATTGATCTGCTCCTGGACTGGCTTGGCGATCCTGTTTGCGGCACGCACATAGGCACCCGCCTAGGCACCCCCTGGATGGAACGGGAAGGCACCAGCAATGTCAGCCTGAAATTCAAGAGCGGGGCCACGGCGTACCACTTCGGCACCTGGGGGGCGCGCGGGTCGCGGCTGGGCTATGCCGCGCATGCACATTGCACTGAAGGCATGCTCGAACTTGACCATGCCGAAGGGACGATCACGCTGCACCGCGATAAGTCCGGCGGCGACCTGCCCGCGCTGGAGGCGTTGGCGTTCAAGGGAGAAGCGCCGAAGGACATCAATAAGGTCGTCGTCTACCGATGCTCGGGGGCGGACAAGCGCCGGAAGGCCGTGGTTCAGCAAATCGAGGCGTTCCTCGATTGCATCGAGAAGAAGATGAAACCGGATATCAGCGCACAAGCTTCTCTGCGCAGCCTTCAGGTCATATGGAAGCTGTATGAAGCGGAGGAGGGCATGGTGGTGGCTGACCTGCGATAGTGCCCGCTGCGAGCGGCGGAAGGCCGCCGGGGAATGCGCCCGGTCTTCGACAATCCGCCCAGCCGATGGACCGTCCGCGCCATCGGCTTCATCAGCCGCGTCTGCTGGTTTCGCCATAAAGAGAGAGTTCGCATGGATTGGCACCGTCCCGAGAAAGCGCGTCTTGCCGTGTGCGAAAGTGGAAAGGACCTCGTCGTCGGTTGCCAATATTGGGAGGTCCGCCACAGTTCCGAAGCGGGCGGCAACCTTTCCAGCATCCTCTTTCCGCACGGCTCAGGCAAGAACGTCCTCGCCGCCCCATGCCTCACCGAGGTCCGCACGTTCCACCGTGGGGCATTGAAGTCCTATCAAACCCGCACGCTCGCCGGGGCGAGATCATCTCTTTCCTACTCCTTGACCGGTGACGCCGCGTGCATCGAGAGCGAAAGCCCGCTGATGACAGCGGAAGGGGAAGTCCTCCCGGCAACCTGCCGGCATCGGTTTGAGTATCACCCCTGGGGCTATATACGCCAGCGCGTGGTGCTGACCTTCACGAAACCACTCCCGGACGCTCACGGAGTCATGATTGCGCGTCCCATCGTCTCGCCGCACTTGAACGAGTTCGGGCTGCGGCCGGCGCACACGGAGCCGAACGACTGGCGCAGGCATTGCTGGCTGCGGCAATGGCACAAGTTCTCCGCCGGCGCGAGCATCCATGACTACGGCGCCATCGCGAGATCGAACATGCCGCTCTACTTCACTTTCCTCCAGCGCGGAGTCGAGGGGTTCGACTGGTTCCTCGGCAACAACATCGACCAGTGGCACCGCCAGATTGCCGGCGTCGAGCACTCCAATGAGTTCATGGTTAACTATCGGACACAACCCGAGGGTTACGAGGTGCGGATCTGCCCCTTGAGTTACTTCCCGCCGCGCGTGACGCTGAAGGGAACCTACACGTTCGACTTTTTCATGGGCCTCCCGTTCGTCCAGGAACGCGTCCGGCCGCTTGTCAGGGCCATCGGCAGCCTGCTTGTGGCAAGACAAGACCGCCGCGGCACGCGTTTCCCGGGCATTGAGACGGTTCGCAATGAAGGGAAACAGGGCGTTCAACTGGCGCGGCTCCATGACGACGGCCCAGGCCCGGACGGGCTCTTCTGGCGCGACGGCGCCTATCCGCCGTATCCGCCGCAGCGGATGAGAGAGATGGACCGTTGCCTCCGCCGTTGCCATCAAAGCGGAATCCGGGTC
>Ga0114951_10000619_pt1 | contig 47799 bp, 51 predicted proteins | sample AM7aDNAmetaG_FD_88677 | JGI IMG/M metagenome (GOLD analysis project Ga0114951, IMG submission 88677) | Freshwater microbial communities from Finland to study Microbial Dark Matter (Phase II) - AM7a DNA metaG | ecosystem: Environmental > Aquatic > Freshwater > Lake | place: Finland: Lake Alinen...
CTCCCAGTGAGGATTCACTTCCCGGCTTTCTTCACCGCGCGCTTTGTGGAAAAGCTCAAGTCCCCACTTTCCCAATTTCGCGCAAAGGTCCTGCGGTTTTACGCCCCAGATATCTCCACAAGTATTGAGCGTCATCCCGTGAAGGATCTCTTCGGTGCGTGGACCAACACCCGGGATCTTCCGGACTGAAAGGTCTTTTAAAAATTCCAGAACTTTGTCCGGGATGACCACGGTCAGGCCATCCGGTTTTTCCATGTCCGAGGCGATCTTTGCAAGAAACATATTAGGCGCCACACCGGCCGACGCGGTAAGCTTCGTCACGGCAAAGATGTGCTGCTTGATCAGCGCCGCAAGCTTCACGGGATCCTCAAGATGAAGTTTGTTCTCGGTCACATCCAGATACGCTTCATCGAGCGATACTTGTTCGACTAAAGGGGTGTAGGTGTGAAAGATCGCCATGATGGATTTGGAAACGGCGCTGTATTTTTCGAAATCGGGTGTAAGAAAAATGCCGTGCGGGCAAAGACGTTTGGCTTGCGCTGTCGGCATCCCGGAGCGAATGCCAAACTTCCGGGCTTCATAAGAACAGGTGCTCACAACGCTGCGACTATTCGGATTCCCGCCTACGATCACGGACTTGTCTTTAAGATCCGGATTGTCGCGTTGCTCCACAGCCGCAAAGAACGCGTCCATGTCGAGATGGATGAATTTTCTAAAACCGAAGAATGGATGATGGATAGCGGTTGACGTCTTTAAAAGCCTGGGTCCTTTTGCGTCATCCGACATTCTTCATCCTTCATTCGATTAAGGCAGGGATTACGAGAGAGAAGAAATTATGGAATGCAGATCAATGAGCTTGGTCTCGCCGGTCTGACGACTTTTAAGCTCAACCTTACCTTCTTTGAGACTGCGCTCGCCGATGACGATCTGTGTTGGGATGCCGACTAGATCCGCGTCATTGAATTTCACGCCGACACGTTCGTCCCGATCGTCAAAGAGAACATCTTTTCCGGCCTGGGTCAATTCCTCATAGATCTTTTCGGCGGCAGCGCGGACTTTCTCATCGGAATGATTCACGGTGATGATCTCCACCGCGAACGGTGCGATAGCCTCGGGCCACTTGATGCCTTTCAGATCGTGATGCTGTTCGATCGTGGCGGCGAGGATACGGTTCACGCCGATCCCGTAGCAACCCATGATCGCGGGTTTGCGCTCCCCTTTTTCATCCAGGAAATGAGCCCCGATGGATTCCGAGTACCGAGTACCAAGCTTAAAGATATGCCCGATCTCCATACTGGTCGTAAGAGCAAGTTTGCTTTTTCCGTCCGGCGCAAGGTCGCCGTCTTTTACGAAACGAATGTCACCCGTAGCGGTAACCGTAAAGTCACGGCCGATCGTCACGCCTTTGATATGCTTGTCTTTTTGATTGGCCCCCGTCACCGCATCCGCGATCCCGAGAATATCCCAATCCGCGTAAGCCGGGATCTTCAGCCCCACAGGCCCCGCGAATCCGACCGGCGCGCCCGTCGCTTCCAGGATCTCGTGCCCATCCGCCTGACGAAGCTCGCTCGCTCCAATGAGTTTCTTGAGCTTTCCTTCATTTACTTCGCTATCGCCTGTCACAAGCGCTGCGACCGGTTTCCCGTCCGCCATAAAAATAAGCGTCTTGATCATGTGCGAAGCTTTAACTTTATAACGATGAGTAATCTCTTCGATCGTACGAAGGTTCGGGGTATCAAAAATTTCTGGTTTCCCGGATTTGAGATTTGAAATTTCAAATGCGGGCTTTGCCCGCTCCGCAATGTCCTGACTCGCGAGATAACCGTCTTCCGAACTCGCGACACGGTCTTCTCCGTACGGGCAGATCACCATGAATTCCTGGCTCATCTTGCCGCCCATCATCCCTGTGTCGGCATTCACCACCTGAAATTTTAAGCCACAACGCGTAAAGATCCGCTGATAAGCCTCATACATTTTTTGGTAGTTCACATCCAAACCTTTTTCGTCCGTATCAAAACTATAGGCATCCTTCATGATGAATTCCTTGGTACGGATCACACCGAAGCGCGGGCGGGCCTCATCACGAAACTTGGTCTGGATCTGAAAAAGATTGAGAGGTAAGTCGCGAAAGGATTTGATGCTGGAGCCAACGAGGTCGGTAATGATCTCTTCGTGCGTGGGACCCAAGACGAATTCATGCCCCGCACGGTTCTTGAAGGCGATCTTGTCATCCCCCAGCGTTTCATAGCGTCCAGATTTTTTCCAGATCTCGGCCGGATGGAGCGCGGGCATCAGAACTTCGGAAGCCCCGGCACGATTCATCTCCTCACGGATGATCCCGATGATCTTCAGGAGAACACGAAAACCCAACGGCAGGTAGCTATAAACCCCGGAGGAAAGCTGGCGGATGAGGCCAGCGCGGAGCGCAAGCTGATGGCTAATGGCCTCGGCATCCTTGGGAATATTTCGAAGACTGGGAATCAGGGTTTGGGTCCAACGCATTTTACCGTCCTTCGCACAACGTTTTCGTTGACCGTTGAGCTCTTCTATTTCAGGTGGAAAAGATTTTTCAGTTTGTCGAGAATTGAAAGATTGACAACATCATTATAAAGTACGAACACCATAAGCGCCATAAGCAGAAAAAAACCGCCCGTTGTGATCCTCTCCTGCCATATCGGGCTGATGCGCTTACGCGTCACTAACTCGATCAGGAGAAATACCAGATGCCCCCCGTCCAACGCCGGGAGCGGAAAAAGATTGATCACCGCAAGGGATACACTCAAGATCGCCAAGAGTTGCAGAAGCGCGGCGATCCCCGCCTTGGCGGCCTGCCCGCTGATCTGAATGATGCCCAGAGGCCCCATCAGATTCTTGGGTGATATTTGTCCCGTGATCAGATAAAAAAGAGCTTTATGCGTCAGAACGGTGTGAAAAATCTCAAGATCCCAGGCCTTTCTTAAAGACGTCAGAGGACCGTAGCGCTCGGACACGTACGTCGCAGGGTCCGGCGTGATGCCGACGCGCCGCATCTGATTTTTTTTTCCAAAAAGATCCTTCACCTCTTCCACCTTGGGCTTGACCTGGATGATCAGAAACTCCGGCTGCGCGTTTTCGCTCGGACGTTCGACGTCCAATTTGATCATAGCTCCCGGCGCTTCATCGAATCGGTCAAGAATGTCTTTCCAGTTTGTAACCGCCTTATTATCCACCTTAAGGATCTTATCCTTCACTTTAAGAAGACTGGCCTCGGCGGGATATCCTTTCACAAAACCGCCGACCACGGTTCCCGGCATGGGACGTCCGATCATGAAAACGGCCCAAAAAACAACGAATGCCAAAATGTAGTTCATTGCAACGCCCGACACGATAATGAGCATTCTCGCCCACACGGATGCTGCAAGGAAATCCCCAGGCTTCGGCCCTTCCGGCCCCACCTTGGACGCTTCTTCTCCCGCAGGGCTCACAAAACCGCCCAGAGGAAAAAGGGAGATGGAAAAACGCGTCTCTCCGGACTGCCAGTGGATCAGTTCCGGCCCGAACCCGATCGAGAATTTCTCGACACGCACTTTGGAGAAGCGGCATGCAATGAAATGGCCGAACTCATGAACGATAATGAGTATGCCGAAAACGATCAAGGCCGGTAAAATAGAGATCAGGGAATTCATAAAAGCTCCTCAGCAGTTTCCCGAGCCCAGGCATCCGCCGCGAAGATATCAGCCAAGACCGGTTTATAAATAATGCGATGCGCACGTAGGGTCTTTTCGATGATTTTCGGGATCCCTAGAAACCCGATACGTCCTCCAAGGAACGCTTCCACGGCGATCTCGTTGGCCGCGTTCAAAACAGCCGGCATCGTCCCGCCGATCTTGCTTGCAGTATAACCAAGGTCCAGGCACGGAAAACGTTTTCGGTTCGGTCTCTCGAAATGGAGCGCCGTCAGATGTGCCAGATCCAGATGCGGCAAATGATCGGGAAGCCGATCGGGATAACTCAGAGCATATTGGATCGGAAGCCGCATATCGGTCACGCCAAGATGCGCAAAATGCGAACCGTCCACGAACTCCACAAGCGCGTGCACGATCGCCTCCGGATGAACCAGGACATCGATCTTTGCGGCTGGCACGCGGAAAAGATTCGCAGCCTCGATCACCTCAAGCCCCTTGTTCATCATGGTCGCGGAATCGATCGTGATCTTGGGACCCATTTTCCATTTCGGATGATTGAGCGCCTGGGCCGGCGTGATCTTCGCAAGCGATCCCTTTTTATTCCGAAAAGGTCCGCCGGAAGAAGTAATGATGAGTTTTTTGACAAAAGACGGGTCCTGTTTTTCAAGGCATTGCCATAGCGCAGAATGCTCACTATCGATCGGGAGGACCGCGACCTTGGCTTTTTCGGCCGCCTCCAGAAGGAGTTTCCCCGCCATCACAAGCGGCTCTTTATTCGCGATGGCTACGGTCTTTTTTGCGTGCACCGCGGCAAAGATAGGTTTGAGGCCCACCGCCCCCACCATGGCGCAGATCACTTCTTGAACCCCGGCAAGCGTCGCAACCTCCTCGAGTCCTTCGTCCCCGGTCACCACACGAATCCCGAGGCGCTTGAACTTAGGAATAGCCTCGCGGGCCTTCTGAGGATCATAGATGCAGACGACTTGGGGACGGAATTCCACGGCTTGTTCGTAAAGCTTCTCGATATTTTTTTTGACTGCGAGAGCTTTTACGGAAAATCTTTCGGGATGGATGCGAACCACGCGAAGGGTGTTCTCCCCCACCGAACCCGTGGAGCCGAGGATCGAAAGTTTCTTCATAATCTTTCGAGACCGAGAACCATGGTCAGATAAAAATAAACAACGGGGATGGTAAAAAGAAGACTGTCCATCACATCCAGCATGCCACCGAGGCCCGGGATATTCCCCGAATCTTTAACGCCCGCATCCCGCTTGATCAGACTTTCCGCGAGATCGCCCAGAAGCGCCAAAGCCCCGACCGCGGTCCCCAGAATCAACAAATGAACCGGGGGGACATGAAGATAAAAAACAGAACCGACTGAGAGGGCGATTGTCGCGACCATTTGCCCAACAGCACCTTCGATGGATTTCTTGGGGCTGACATGTTCGAGAAGCTTGGTCTTCCCGAATTTCTTGCCGACAAAATAGGCCGCCATATCCCCGCCCTTAACGATCAGGATCGTATAAGCCACCCAGGCCGCCCCGTCAGGCAGGAGCTTGATTTTGATTAGGTAAGAGAAAAACCACGCCACATAGATGATCCCGAAGACGCTCACCGAAACGCTTGTAATGGTCTTGTCCGGGGACTTGCGATTAAACAGAAATATAAAGAGCGCCACCAGGACCATAAGGAGGTTCGTGGGCTGAAGTGAAAAATAAGCGGATACCGGCAAAAGTGCGCCGAACACGAGACCAAACCCCTGGTGAACGAGCAGCCCCTTCTGCTCAGCGAGAGAAAAGAATTCGTAGAGCCCCACCAGGATAAACGCCTCCACCACAAGAAAAAAGCACCAATGCGGTAGATAAAAGATCACCGCGATCGCCACCAGAATAAAGACCGACGAAGTCAAAAACCGTTTTATGAGCTGGTTCATGCTTTCCCTCCGTTCGTAGCACGTGCCCCGCTAGATTCATTTGAGACCCGAACGGGGCACGTATCCCCGAAACGTCTTTCGCGCCCCTTGTAATCTTCGAGCGCTTTTTCGAATTCATCCCGGGTGAATTCCGGCCAGAATTTCTGCGTGATATAAAGCTCGGCGTAAGAAATCTGCCATAAAAGAAAATTACTGATCCTCATCTCCCCGCTTGTGCGGATCAAAAGCTCCGGATCCGGCATGTCCGCGGTATAAAGATTCCGGGCGACGATCTCTTCGGTAATTTCGGAAGGCTTAACTAGCCCCCGCACGGCCTCGTCCGCGAGTTTTTGACAGGCCCTCAAGATCTCTCGCCGGCTGGAGTAGCTCAAGGCGAATGTCACGACGAGACCCGTATTATGCTTGGACGATTCCATGGCCTGGGTGAGTTTTTTTTGCAATGTCGGGGCAAGATCTCCCACCTCACCGATCACATTAAAAACGCAGTTGTTCTTTATCATCGCTTCGATCTTCTTATCGAGATAAGAAGACAAAAGCCCCATCAGGAATTCCACTTCTTCTTTGGGTCGGCGCCAATTTTCTTTAGAAAAAGCGTAGAGGGTTAAATAGCGGATCCCCTTGTCTTGCGCGGCTTTGATGATCTCTTCAACGCGCTGTACCCCGACTTCATGTCCCTGGATGCGTAAGAGGCCCTGCTTCTTGGCCCAGCGTCCGTTGCCATCCATGATGATCGCAACATGCTGAGGGATCGCGTTGGGCATGAAAGGTCCTAGAGGAAGATCGTCTGATTACGTTTGCTTCCGACCGAAACAATCTTGATCGGAGTTTCCATCAATTCTTCCATCCGTTTGAGGTAGCGGCGGGCATTGACGGGCAGCTGGTTCCAGCGCTGGCAGTGGGTAATATCCTCTTCCCAGCCTTTCCATGTTTCATAAACCGGCTGGGCTTTGGAAAATTCAAAAATGGCATGCGGATAATCTTTCGTAAGCTTGCCATTGATCCGGTAAGCCGTCGCGATCTTCAATTCCGGAAGCCCGGACAATATGTCGAGTTTCATGATCGCCAGCTCATCAAGTCCATTGATGCGAACCGCGTGACGTCCGATCACCGCATCAAACCATCCGCAACGACGAGCACGACCGGTGGTAGCACCAAACTCTTCGCCCTTGGTCTGGATCAATTTCATAAGCTTTGGCGGAAACTGCGTCGGGAAAGGTCCTTCTCCCACGCGCGTGGTATAAGCCTTCGTCACACCGATCACGCGATCGATAAAAGTAGGGCTGATGCCGGACCCTGTGATCGCGCCGCCAACGGTTGCATTCGAAGAAGTCACGAAAGGATAGGTCCCATGGTCCACGTCAAGCAATGTGCCCTGGGCGCCCTCAAAAAGAATATCTTTTTTGGCTTTCGTCGCGTCATAAAGATATTTGGGTGTATCGTGAGCAAAATCAAGGAGCCGCGTGCGATATTTATTGAAATGGTCGAAGATCTTTTTAAAAGAAAGCGGCTTGGCGTGATGGATCTTTACGAGAAATTCATTCCGCTCTTTGAGGACGTAGGTGAGCCGGTCCTTAAAGTAAGGAAGCGACTTCAGATCCCCCACGCGGATCCCGACACGCGCCATCTTGTCGGCGTAGCAAGGCCCGATCCCTCTTTTCGTCGTACCGATCGCCTTGCCTTTTTTGGAAGATTCCTCTTTAAGCTGGTCCATCAGCTTGTGATACGGAAAGATCAAATGCGCCTGGTCGGAGATAAGGAGCCTGCCCTTCACTTTGATCCCGGCTTTTTCGAGAAGCGCGACCTCGTCAAAAAGAGCCTCGGGATCGATCACAACGCCGTTCCCGATCACGCAGATCTTTCCGGGATGAAGAATGCCCGAGGGGATCAGATGGAGGACAAATTTCTGATCGTTGAATTTAATGGTGTGACCCGCGTTATTGCCGCCCTGGTAACGGACGATCACATCACTTTTCCGCGCGAGGAGATCGATGACCTTCCCTTTGCCTTCATCTCCCCACTGAGCTCCGATGAGAATACGGTTCATTCAATCCCTCTCTTCTATAACTTGACGACTTTAACGTCCAACACAAGCTTGTTCTTCTTGATCAATGCCACCACTTTGGCTGGCACTTCACTATCCGTATTGATCGCGGTCATGGCATAAGCCTTCTTGCCTTTACCAACGCGCCCGAGCGACATCTCCGCGATATTAACCCCGTTCTTGCCAAGCACGGTGCCGATGGTCCCGACCACGCCAGGAAGATCATCATTTTTCACGAAAAGCACCCAGCCTTCGGGCACCACATCGATCATAAAATCGTTGATACGCACGATGCGCGGCTCGTTACTGAAAAGCGTCCCCATGATCCGGTAAGTTTCCTTGCCCTGGACCACTTCGACATCAATGAAACTCGTAAAGCCTTCGTTCTCATCGCTGCGACTCTCCGTGATCGAGATCCCACGCTCTTTGGCCACGGCCAGAGCGTTAATAAAATTCACAGAATCCCCACAGATCGGCTTAAGAAGTCCTTTCACCACCGCCATCGTAAGCGGCGCTACATTAAAACGCGTCGGATCCCCACCGTAGCGAATCTCCACCTTTTTGAAACTGCCGCTGAAAAGCTGCGCGTAGAGCATGCCGATCTTTTCCGCGAGCACGAGCCAAGGTTTCAGACCCTTCAGCGTGTCAGGATCAAGATTCGGAAGATTCACAGCATTACGGATCGCGCGATCATTTAAAGCATCGATCACTTGCTTGGCAACTTCCACCGCGACGTTCTCCTGCGCTTCCTGAGTCACGGCGCCAAGATGTGGCGTGCAAATAAATTGCGGGAGTTTTAAAAGCGGGTGATCGGCCGCAGGAGGCTCGGTCACAAACACATCGAATGCCGCGCCAGCGACTTGCCCGCTTTGAATAGCTTCGACAAGCGCCATCTCGTCCACAATGCCGCCGCGGGCGCAGTTGACGATCCGGATGCCTTTTTTGCAAAGTTTAAAAGTTTCGCGGTTGAGAAGGTTTTGGGTCTCTTTCGTGAGCGGCGTGTGAAACGTAAGAAAATCTGAGTTTTTGAGAAGCGTCGGGACATCGACGAATTCCACGGGATATTGCTTCACGCTTTCTTTGGAGATGAAGGGGTCAAAAACCATAACTTTCATATTGAAGGCGCTTGCGCGTTTGGCGACCTCGCGTCCGATGCGGCCAAAGCCCACGATCCCGAGCGTCTTGCCATTCAACTCTGTCCCCTGAAACTTGTTGCGCTTCCATTCGCCTTTCTTCACATGGGCATCGGCTTGAGGGATATTGCGCGCCAAAGCCATCATCATCGAAAAACTGAGCTCCGCCGTCGAGATGGTGTTCCCTTCGGGAGTATTCATGACAATGATGCCGCGCTTCGTCGCAGCGTTCAGGTCCACATTGTCCACACCCACACCCGCACGACCGATCACGCGGAGCTTCTTGCCAGCCTCAATGATATCGGCGGTCAGCTTCGTGGCGCTGCGAATAAGGATCGCATCATACTCCCCGATGATCTTCTTGAGCTCTTCGGGTTTAAGACCGACCTTTTCATCGACCTGGAGGTTTTTCTCTTTGCGGAGGATGTCCATCCCACCTTGGCCCAACGAATCCGATACAAGTATTTTCATTTTTAAATCTCCTCTTTTGAAATGATGGCCTAAAGGGTTCGCGTCCGTCTGTTATTTACAACAGCAACAGGAAGAACCGGAGGACGCCTTCATCTCTTTAAGAGTTTCACCAAGCACTTTGAGTCCGAGTTCAATATCTTGCTTCGTGATTGCGCCCATATGGCAAATGCGAACGACCTTCCCTTTCATCTGATCGCCTTGTCCGCCCGCCATTGCGATTCCCTTTTCATCACGCATCACTTCACAGAGCTTCTCGCCATCAACTCCTTCGGGGAGCCACGCGGCTGTCACAGTCGAAGAGGCTGCTTTGGAAAAAAGCTTCAAGCCCATTTTCTGAAGTGACTCACGCGTAAAAGCGGCATTCGCGGAGCAGCGTTTGAAAACATTCTCGATCCCTTCCTGTTCGATCAGGTCAAGCGACTTCTGGAGACCGATCACAAGCGTCAGCGCCGGCGTCCAGGGTGTATCACTGTCTTTTAGGGATTTTTCGTAATATTTCAGGTCGTAATAGAACTTCGGCAACTTGGACATCGCCATACGGCTCTTGGCCTTTTCGCTCACACTCAGGAACGCAAGTCCCGGAGGAAGCATCAGGGCTTTCTGAGAACCGCTGACCACAAGATCCACATGCCAAGCATCCGTCTCGAGACGATCGGCTCCAAGACCCGAAATGGCATCTACGATCAAAAGTGCGTTCGTTTTCGCGACGATCTCACCGATCGCTTTGATATCGCTTAGAACCGCGGTCGATGTTTCGCAAAGCTGGACGCAAATGGCCTTGATATCCGGATCCTTTTGCAGCGCTTCTTCGATCTGCTTCGGATTCGGCGCTTCGCCGTACGGAACTTTAAGACTGATCGGGTTAAGCCCAAAAGCCTTCGCGATCAATGTGAAACGCTCGGCGAATTTTCCGTTCTCCACAACCAGGACTTTGTCCCCGGCAGAGTGAAAATTAACCAAGGCCGCTTCCATGGCCAAGCTCCCCGAGCCCGCAAAGGTATAAACGGGATTCTTCGTCAGGAACACTTTTTTCAGGCGCTCGGAAACATCCCCGAAGATCTTGCGATATCGCGGCGTGCGATGATGAAAAATAGGTTCGGCCATCAGCTTGCGAGTAACTTCCGGAACGGGAGTAGGACCGGGAGTTAAAAGGATTGTGGGCTTACTCATGATTTTGGAACCTCCATGCGGGTTGTGATGACTTGATCGACAATACCGTAATCTTTGGCTTCTTGGGCAGACATAAAATAATCGCGATCTGTGTCTTTTTCGATCTTTTCCATCGTTTGTCCGGTGTGGTGGACAAGGATCTGATTCAGCTGTTCTTTGAGTTTTAAGATTTCTTTGGCCTGGATGTGAATGTCGGAAGCCGTCCCCTGCGTACCGCCCCAGGGCTGATGGATCATCACGCGGGCATTCGGTAGAGCGTAACGTTTTCCCTTGGTACCGGCCGCAAGAAGCAGCGAACCCATGCTGGCCGCCTGCCCCAAACAATAGGTCGCAACATCGCACTTCACAAAGCGCATGGTGTCATAGATCGCGAGGCCTGCAGTTACGGAGCCGCCGGGAGAATTGACGTAGACGTTGATGTCCTTGCCCGGCTCTTCCATATTAAGGAAGAGGATCTGGGCAATAATGAGGTTCGCGATCACATCATCGATCGGCGTTCCAATGAAAACGATCCGCTCTTTAAGAAGACGAGAGTAAATGTCATACGCCCGCTCCCCTTTTCCGGTTGTCTCAATGACCATCGGAACTAGATAACTCATCGTAAACCTCCAGAGGGTTTTTGTTGCCTGCTTAAAATTCTAAAGAAGCTGAAAACGCTTACCTGCCTTTTAAGCTTTTTTAGCCTCTTAAGTCTATTTTGCATTCCAAGAAATTTTCGCGTTCTTCTTTAAAAATTCAATGACCTTCTCGTTCCGGACCTGATCCAGCAACGTTTCCCGGGCTTCTTTGTGTTCCTTATAATACTTTTCGATCGTTTCCTTCGGCTGGCGGTACTGTCCACTCAAGGCTTCGTATTTTGCTCCGAGGTCCGACTCTTCCGCCTTGATCCCCTGCGTCTCCGCGATCTCGTCCAGAAGAAAAGCGATATGAATCTGACGACGCGCTTCGGATTCGAATTCTTTCAGCATCTTTTCTTTTTCTTTATCGAAGATCTCATCAGTCCCGCCTTGCTGAAGAAAGCGCTGACGCGCCTGATCCATCAGGTATTCTGCCCGCCGCTGTAAAAGCCCGCTCGGCAGATCGATCTTATTCTGTTTGACCAACTCGTTGAGGAGCTCTCGCTCAAAAGCGGACTCTTTATCGTCAGCGTCGCGCTTTTCAAGATCGTCCGTAAGCTTTTTCTTAAGATCGGCGAGATCCTTGTACTCCCCGGCTTGTTTGGCGAGATCATCGTTGAGTTCGGGAAGTGTTTTTTCTTTGATCTCCTTAACCTTCATCTTGAAGAAAGCGGTTTTTCCGGCCGCTCTTTTATCCGCCATATCCTGAGGAAAAGTGATCTGGACATCTTTTTCTTCGCCGATCTGAGCGCCCACGAGCTGGGTGGAGAACCCTTTCAGGTATTCTTCTTCTTTGAGCTCGATCCAATCGTCATTGCGTTTTTCCATTTCTTTGCCGTCAACCGTGCAGACATAATCGGTAATGACAAAGTCCCCGAGCTTCGCCGCACGCCCTTCGACCGCTTTATATTGAGCGTGCATCTCCTGGGTCTGTTTGAGCGCTTTCTCAATATCCTCGGCCTTCACACCGCTTTTTTCCTTCTTAGCGCTTAATCCAGTCACACGCGAAAGCTTAACCTTGGGACGGATCTCAATATGCGCCTTATAGGTGAGCTTTTCCTTGGAAAACTGGATATCCTTGATCTCAGGCGTCGTGAGCGGATTCAGATCTTTTTCGCGAAGCGCTTTGGGCATGGAATCCGAAAGAAGAGCTTCCAGCACTGAGTCGTTGGCGTTTTTCTCGTAATGCATGATCAATACATCGCGCGGAACTTTTCCGGGACGGAATCCAGGCACTTTGGCGCGGGGCGCGATCGAATTATAAAAGGACTCGAATTCTTCGCTGATACGGTCCTGCGCTATTTCAATCGTCAGGATCTTTTCGCAAGCCTTACCGTCCTGCAATTTGATCTTAAACGAAGAGCTTTGAGGCTGCGAGGTTTCGGTAATGGAAATTTCTTCGGATGTTTCTTCTTTCTTCTTTTTCAGCAACACAAAAACCGCCTTATCTATTAAAGATGGAGCGAGTGGAGGGAATCGAACCCTCGTAGCTGCCTTGGCAAGGCAGAGCATTACCACTATGCTACACTCGCTTGTTAAAAAGGTAAGAACTTCCAGTACCGTTTGACATTAAATTTCAGGGATAAACGGTACGGCACTACGAGCCCGTAAAATTAATAATCGCGCAGCGCCAGCGATGAGGCGCCGTATTCTAGGGAATAAACTCCTCTTTGTCAAACACACCAAAACCATTTTTATCGACCTCGCGTTTGAAAAAAAACGCGAACTTCTTGTAATGTCCTCCTTCCTTCAGTAGAATAGCCCCCGTTTTCCCAAGACCCGTCATCATTATCCCTTTTATGCGCCCTTAGCTCAGCTGGTAGAGCAAGTGACTCTTAATCACTGGGTCGAAGGTTCGACTCCTTCAGGGCGCACTTTTTACCAATAAAAGAGTGTGGTGTCGTGAGGGCTTATGGAAAGCCCTCTACGACAACCGCTCTTTTTTCTCTAAGTATTTGATTTGCGGCCGTGGCGAAATTGGCAGACGCGCAAGACTTAGGATCTTGTCCCGAAAGGGTTGGGGGTTCAAGTCCCTCCGGCCGCACTTGTTCCTACTGAATAAGTACGGCGCCGTGGCAGTTTAAGGACAACTGCCTACGGCGTCGCACCAGGAAGAGGGCCTTGAAGGGAGCACTGTCCGCAAACATGACTGCTGTCATGTTTGCGGGGCGGGTGGCCGACCGAAGCGAAGCGTAGGCGCCGAGTCCCTCCGGCCGCAACCAATTCAAGAAATCGCTAAAATGAAAGTCAGTGCAGACGCGCAAGACTTAAGATCTTGTCCCAAAAGGGTTGGATCGGAACAATTGTGAAGAAGAAATTCTTATTTACCCCTCTCATCTTTCTTTTGGCAATCCTAGGGCTGGTTCTCTGGACCCTTCCCCGGCTTCCCGAGATGGAACGGGATCTTCTTCAGAAGCTCGCGAACCGTTCCGCCAAAGAATATTTCGCCGATTCCCTACAGATCGCAAAAGTTTCGCTGGACCGCCATTTCAAGGTTCGTCTTACCGGGATCACCGGAAAACTAAAAACCCGTCAAGGACCTGTCCCTCTGGAGATAAGGTCCCTGGAGTCGCAGGATTCTCTCCTTCTTTTTCTTACTCAGAAACCCGTCCGGTTCCTCTTTGAAGGGATCCGCCCGCAAATATCTTCGCGCTTGGGAATCTCGGGAAACTGCACAATCCAAGCAGGATCCGCTCCGAGCTTTGAATTGACTGCGGATCTTGGAAAGACGGGCCTGGAGGACTGGCAATGGATTGATCCTCAGAATCTTGGGGGTGCCACGGGTGGCATGAAAGGCAGTTTGACGTTCCGCCAGATCTTCGGCCGAGAGCCCGAGTTCAGCATGGACCTTGAGGCCCCCGAACCCGGCGGCAATATCCAAGCCCGGTTCTTTGACCTATTCCTCCCCTACCTCCCGGCTTCCCTTCAAAAAGAAAGAGTTCAAAAAGCTGCCGAAAGCCAACAACTGGTTCGATATGCCCGGGCCGCTTTAAGAGTGAACCTGGCCCAAAGCGACAACATGAAAATCCTACTCCAAATCTTCATTCCGGCTTATAATCTCAAATTGACACTGAACACTACCATCCGAACGGATGAAAAGACCGCATTCTCACAGATCGCCCGGCTCATGGGACTCATTGAGGTGAAATAATATGAAGCCTTTCAAAAAAATAGCCATCATGTTCCTGGCTGCGATTGCCCTGGCGGGTTGCACGGTCAAGGCCGTGGGAGATCCCAACCGCCCCATCACGATCAACGCGAATGTCGTCGTCGATATCCGGGGGCTCAAACAGACCGCCACGAGTATTGAGGATATGGTCGCCCAGGGAGCCGTGAAATGAACCGCCATGATTCTTTAAATTCGAAGGAGGGTTTCGCTATGAAACACTTTCGCACCACTTTGTTCTCTCTAGGTCTGGTCGTCCTGGCTGCAATGCCTCTGTGCCGAGCGGCAGATTACGATTTTAAGGAGCTGACCCCCGAGATCAAAAAGGCATTGCAAGACCGTCAAACCCGTTACGCTCAAATTCAAGAACTCAAACGGGAGGGCGTGATCGGAGAAAACAATAAGGGTTATGTCACCGACTTGAAAAATAGTTCCTCAGCCTCATCGCTAACTGTTGCCGAGAATCAGGACCGCCGGACCATCTATAAGAATCTTGCCACGCAAAATAAGCTGGGCGGCAACGGACTGCTGGAAGTTCAGAGAGCTTTTGCCGAGGTCCAGCGCGATAAAGCTGCCACCGGAGACATGGTCCAATCCTCATCGGGCGATTGGAAGAAGAAATCCTGATCCAAGCTTCAAACCCTAGGTCCAAAACCCTAAACAAACCAAAAACCTCTTTGAATTTTGGGTTTTTTTATTTGTTTGGGATTTAGAGTTTGTTGTTTAGAGTTTTCATGAATTCGGATTTTAACGCGTGATCTTATAGATCTCGCGCACTCCTTTGGTCACCTCCTGATATTCCACGGGATCGGTGATCAAGGATTTCTCGGAAAGCGGTAATTTCTGAAATCCCTTCTTTATGGCTTGGATACGTTCCTCTGTGATCGGGCGAGACTGGTAATAATCATAAAAGTAAGGCGTCATCTTCTCCCCGGCTCTCAAAAAATGCTCCTGAACATCCATTAAAGCCTGCGGGTCGTACCCGGTATTCATCAGATACTTCATGGCGGCGGCATCACTCCCTAAAAGCCGTTCCCCGGGAGTCTTGAACGTACTTTCATTGTAGGCCTGTAAAAGCACCAACCCCAAACTCGCCAAAGAACCCAGCGGCCCGAACATCGGCCCGATCTGCGAACCGATCTGAGCTGCAGCGTTGATCGCATCATTGCTTTTTGTGAAACGCTTATCCGCATATTGCTGTTCCGCGATCTCATGCGCAAGCACCGCGGCGAGCTCCGCTTCGTTCTGCAGGAAATTCAACATCCCGGTCGTTATATAAACATAACCGCCGGGCGAGGAGGTTGCGTAAATCTTTTCGCTGTAAAGGATCGTGAACAGGTATTTGAGATCGTGGCGTTTGGCCTGAGCGGCTAGCGACTGTCCGAGTGCATCCACATACTGCACAACCTTTGGATCCGTGTAGGGATAAAAGGCCGCGAGGATCTCACGGTGAATCTGAGCACCCACCTCTTGCTCGCTGGTGGAGGAATTTTGTTGAGCGATCGCTTCCGTATCCAGGCCTCTTTTCTCCGCGGTCGCGCAACCATTCAAAAGAATCAAACAGCTGAGAAACAGGGAACAACACTTTGAGCGATTCATCAAATCAAAATCCTTCTTGAACTTAGATGAAGTTTCGGGATAGGATGCGCCCTCTTCACACGCGCGCCCATAGCTCAACTGGATAGAGCATCAGCCTTCGGAGCTGAGGGTTGCAGGTTCGACCCCTGCTGGGCGCACCCCCTTAATGATTCATTTTGAATTCTTGAACACCAAGGCCAGCGCACCGAGATCGCCGGAGTGACCGAGCAATGGCGACTGGAGAACTTTCGTCGTCCGGAAAGCCTCCGGCCAAGCGTGGGCTTTCGCACTCCGCAAAACATCTTTCCAGTAAACCGGCGGCGAGGACTTCAACACCCCGCCCCCGATCACGATCGCCTCAGGATTTAAAATATTCATAAGGTTTGCGAGGCCAATCCCGAGATAATAAGCGGCTTCCCGGTAACTTTTGATCGCGGCCTTGTCACCTGAGCAGGCCGCCAACCCAACCTCTTTCGCGCCCACAACTTTTTGTTTCTTTGCTTGGTTATAATCATAGGCGATCGCAATGCCGGAGGCATAAGCCTCGAGACAACCGCGCCGGCCACACTTGCATTTTCGTCCCTCAGGAACAACACTGATGTGACCTATCTCCCCCGCCACAAATCCCGCGCCTTCATAAAGTTGCCCGTTAATGATCAGACCCCCGCCGACACCGGTGCTGACAGTGATATAAATTAAATTTTTCATCTTTTGCCCGGCGCCAAAGGCCCACTCGCCCAGCGCCGCAGCATTCGCGTCATTGGCAAGATAGACCGGAAGCTTGAACTTATTTTGGAGAATGCGAAGAATGGGAATGCCCGCCCACCCGGCCAAATTGGGAGAACGAGGGAGGACACCTACTTTAGAGTTCACAGCACCCGGCGCGCCGATCCCGATCCCTAGGATGTCTTTGGAAGAGAGCTTGAATTCATGGAAGATCTGACGAACGCTGGTAATGATCTCTTCAACGCATGTCTTGCTCTGGGAATGGATGCGAGTAGCAACTTTTTTCCGAACCAGAATCTTCCCGGCCGAAGTGCCCATCGTCACAGAGATCTTTGTTCCGCCGATATCAATGCCGATCGCGTATTTCATCGCTCAGACCTCAAACTGCAGACTGGAGACTACGGTTTTTAGAAAAAAGGTACGGAAGGGTAGCCCAAATTTCTTCTTTATTTTTAAAATGAAAAATTTGGGCAGGGAGGGAATTGAACCCCCGACACAGGGATTTTCAGTCCCTTGCTCTACCGACTGAGCTACCTGCCCACGAGATTGCGGATATGTTAGGATGGCTTGAAAATTTTGTCGAGCTGTTTATCGGCGGAGTGAATTATATGGAAGCTTCCGGGAATGTCAAAGATTTTACTGTGCTAGGCTCATACTTTTTGTTTTAGTGCCCGGAATGATAAGGCTGGTGATGAAGGATGGTAAGTGCCCGGTAGATCTGTTCCGAGGCAACAACTGCGGCAAGTTCATGAGGCAGGGTCATGGGACCAAAGCTCCAGCGAAAAGACGGTTTCATTTCATCCAGGGCCTGATCTGTGAGTCCGTCGGGGCCGCCAATCACGACCTCAAGAACTTGCATTCCTGAGTTCATGCATTTTTGAAGCTGGCTGGCTAGTTCTTCGGAAGTGACCGTCTTGCTCTTCTTCCCCCGTTCGCACACCCAAAGATAGGACTTTGTCTTGGAGGGATAGGTCCCCGTCTCGCAGGGCAAGAAATGGCCAATCCTCTCGGTGTAATCCTGAAGCAGAGAAAAAGCCGCCGAAGACTTGAAAGCTTTGACCGGGGCTTGTGCAGGCTTAAGCCAAGCTAAAGAAAACCGAATGCGCATAGAGTTGTTCGTCCCCTTCTTTGTACTAGTATCAGCTTTTTAACCGATTCTTCAATAATTTTTCTTCTCAGCATGTCTGAAATACCATTACAATGCGGCATGGCCTCAAAGCAAATTTCCAAAATCGATCATATCTATCTGGATAAAAATGCCGCACGAGCGCCTCTTGCCAGACGCATCCTGCGGACCCTCCGGAGCATTCCGGTCACGATCGTGACAGATAAGAACGCCTTTCTCCGGAACATTGAAAAAACACCGCTCATCGCCGGCAAGAAAAAACTTTGGCTCACGAACTTTAAGGGCCCGTTCCTTAAACCCTGCCCCGCCACAGGAATAGATTATCTTTGCTGCCGGTATCAGATCTTGAACGCGCAAACCCACTGCCCCCTCGACTGCACCTATTGCATCCTTCAAAATTATTTAAATGTCCCTCTCATCACGGTCTACGTAAATATCAAAAATATTTCCAGGGAGATTGACGCCCTGATCACGAGCCAACCCCAGCGTCTTTTTCGAATGGGTACGGGAGAACTGACAGACAGCCTCGCGCTCGACGGACTCACGCGGTTCAATGAAGACCTGATCCACCATGTCCTCGGAAAAAAAATGATCCTGGAGATCAAAACCAAGACCGTGGCAATCGACCATTTGCCAGCCATTCCAAAAAGTAACGTGCTCGTCTCCTGGTCGATGAATCCTGAGGCCTTCATCCGAACTGAGGAACATAAGGCCGCATCTTTGGAGGCGCGTTTGAAAGCGGGCAAAAAGATCCTCAGGAAAGGTTACCGCCTGGGCTTTCATTTTGATCCCCTGCTCATGCTGCCGGGCTGGGAAAAACATTACGCGGGAGTTCTTGAAAAACTGACTTCGACCATCCCGGAAAAGGAAGTAATGTGGATCAGCCTGGGAAGTCTTCGCTATCCCCCTTCCCTAAAAAAGATCATAGAAGAACGTTTCCCAAAAACGGGGATCACTACGGCAGAATTCGTCAAAGGCCTCGACGGGAAGATGCGCTACTTCCGACCGGAACGTATCAAGCTCTACCGACATATTTACACGGAGACCCGGAAACGCTGGAAGGATGTCTTCATTTACTTCTGCATGGAGAATCGGCCCGTGTGGCAGGATGTGATGGGCTTCGCGCCCGAGGACAATGGGCAATTGGATTATTTATTCCATGAGAATATTGCGCGACGTTTCCCGGGCCTCAAACTTCCCGCTCCCAATCCAACCGTGTACCACCACGCCGCGGAATAAGACCGCACCTTTATTTCTTCAACCGCTCCATCTCTTCCAAGGAATGGTTCATGTGATCCCGCTCGTCCAGGCCCACACGGCGCACAAGATCCGCTAGGGATTTTTGCTTAGGGTAATACTTAAACCATACAGAATCCACGGGAGCACTCTCAAACTCGGGATGCTCTTGGGCATAGAGCATGTATTCGCGTTCGGCGTGGGACTCAAACGCGGCGTTCATAGCAAACGACCAGATCGGATTCAACCAATACATAATGCGCGTGATAAAAAAGTAAACGAACGTCATGGACTTGGGGATGACGAAATGACGGATCCAGCAAAGCTTGATCCCCATCTGATGGCAAAGATCCGCCCAAAGGAGCATGTGCCACTGTTCATTATCCTGAGACTCGCGTCCCATTTGGATATGGCGGAGCGCCACTTCCACCTTTTCCTGAGAAACTTTTTTCGTGCCGCTGTAAAGTCTCGACAAAAGATGGTAGGCGCCGTTCTCCCAAGCCCAATAGGGGTACCGTGCAAGGATCTCAAGCACCATGACCTTCGGCAGTGACCTCGGCTTTCCATAAAGCACATCAAATTGCCAGAACATGAACTTTAATATTAAATTCGCGGGAAGTTTCGGTGTCGCAAGCGTCTTCTCCTGTTCGGCCCTGAGATCCAGCGTTTTCCCCATCGTGTATTCGTAGGAATTCATGGCAACCTCTCTCTTCTAGCATCGCGTTAAAGATCTATTCCCGAACCTGTTCTGATCGCTAAAATATCGGAAAGCCTGTTATGGTGCAACCAAAATCCATTTCTAAAAAAGCTTCCCCACATCCCCTCCTCCAGATATACTTTCCTGCGTGTCCACTTTGTTACGAGGCATGCACTCTTAAAATCAAAGGAGGATTTTCATGGAAGACGATAATATCTATATTATAGGGGATCAAGCGGACGAGCCCCAAGCGCCACCTCCCACGAAGCCACGCTCCGTATCCAAAGACCAGAATGCTGTTCTGATCATCCTGAAAAATGCCGTCAGCCGAAACGCTTCAGACATTCATTTTCAGGTGGGAAGTTACCCGCTTATCAGGATCGACGGCATCTTGTCCCCTCTCACGGCGGTAAAAACCATCACAAGTGAGTTCATGGACGACTGCGCTGACTTATTCCTCAGCGATAAACATAAAAAAGCTCTTAAAGAAAATCGCCAGGTGGATTGCTCCGTGACGCTCCCGAATTTTTCTCACCGTTTCCGCATGAATTTTTTCTATCAGCGGAATACCCTGAGCTGCGCTTTCCGCGCCAATCCTGTCATTCCTCCAACGATGGCGCAACTTGGGCTTCCTCCCATGATGGCCAATCTGGCGGCTTTACCCCACGGACTTGTATTGATCACGGGAGCTACGGGCTCTGGCAAGACCACCACCCTAGCGGCACTTGTGGACCAGATGAATCATTTCAGGAATGCCCACATCATCACGATCGCAGACCCTATCGAATACATCCACAAAAACAGAAGCTGCTTGCTCAGTCAGCGCGAGATTGGGAGCGATGCGACTTCTTATGCGGACGCCTTACGTGTGGCGCTCAGAGAAGACCCGGATATCATCGTCGTTGAGGAAATTCGCGATCTGGAAACTATTTCCATGGCGCTCACCGCGGCGGAAACAGGTCACTTGGTCTTTGCGACGCTTCACACCAACGATGTCGTCCAGGCCATCGACCGCATCATCGATATCTTCCCTCCCGGTCAACAGACCCAAGTACGGGTCCAAATGGCGATGTCCCTTCAGGCAGTCGTTTCCCAGGTCCTGCTAAAGCGAAAAAACGGCCCCGGCCGTGTGGCTGTTCTTGAGATCATGCCGGTCACGACTCCGATTCGCCATCTGATCCGCAACAGCCAAACCGTGCAGATCTACAACGTCATATCGACAAGCCGCTCTCAGGGAATGGTCTTGCGCAGTGACGCGCTCAAGGACTATGTCGAGAAAGGCATTATCTCACAGGAAGATGCCGATGAGTGCATGGTGAACACCGAGATCTTCCAGGGCGATCAGTGAGGTTCTCGGCCGTTCTAAGCGGGTAGTCTCGAGTTTAAAGAAGCATCGTCAAAAAAAACGTATCGAGAAAAAGGGCCGTGCCTGTAGATCAGGCACGGCCCTTTTTGATAATTTTCTCGAAAAGATCCTGAGATGGCTCAGTCTGATCGTTTAATTTCACCGCTCCAGGAAATAGACTTTTTGTTTTACGGGAAGACGTTGGAAGCGATTTAAATCTACTAATGATAGATAACGAAGAGAGGCTGCTCAGAAGGTCTCTAGCGTGGAACGTGATGTAACTTCTAAAAATGGAGTCGGACGGGCACGGGGATTTTCTTGGATTCGATGAGGTCCATGATCTCGCTGATATAGTTTTGAATGTGCGGCGGCGGGTTGCCATCAAACAGAAGGAATAAATTCAGAAGGAAGCGACGAATCTCAGTCGCAAGTTTTTTGTCCCTGATCTGCTCTAGCCGGTATTCCAATTCGTCAGACGACATTTGTCGGACTCCCCTTTTCTATTTGAAAGCTAACACCTTATTTCTACATTGACAAGGCAACTCAAAATTAAAACTAGCGATATATAGCATTAGCTATCTTTTATGCTAAATTTGACCGAAAGGGACCAAAATACAGCTGAAGAAAATACTCGGCGGGTTCGATAATTATCCGTAAGCTTTTCCGTCGTCCTGTCTTAATGAAGATCTGTATTCAGAACGCGCAGGTCCTGCGCCCTAACAAGGAGCTCCAAGCCATGCTGAAGAAAATCCTCCCTATTGGGATCCTTATCGCCTTTATTTCGATTACCCCCGTCCCCGCATTCGCGGTCGGTGGAGGAGGGTATGAAAACGCTTCCTTCAGCGCCAAGCAATTGGGACTCGGCGGTGCGGTGACCGCCACGCCCGACGAACCGGCTGCTATTTCCTACAACCCGGCCGGCATCGCGGATCTCCCGGGCGTTCAAGTCCAGGGTGATGCCAATTTTATTAGCCTCATGACGTTCAGAGACAACCATACGACGACTGCCGGAAAGGCCAATACGACAGGAAGCACACGGAGTTCCGGAACGATCACTCTTGTTCCGACCGGTTATGTGACGATCAATCCCGGCAAGATTTTCCAAAATAAACTGGGACTTGGAGTTGGATTTGATTCCCCGTTTGGCCTCATGAACAAATTCAAATCCAGCGATCCCTCCACGCATTACACCGGCTGGAATAACTATCTCAAGATGTATACGATCAAGCCCACGATCGCATATAAGATCACCGACAAAGTCTCCTTAGGCGGCGGCCCGATGTGGTATCGAATCTATGATTTCGGAGGGATCCAGGGCTATCCGAATTCCCTCATCCCTCCCTACACCGCTCCGGACGGCCAGATCCGACTCAACACAGCCGGAAATCATTGGGGTTGGCAGATGGGAGCATTGATTAAATTAACTGAAAAACACCGTGTGGGTTATTACTTCCGGAGTCCAGTAGTCGTGAAAACCAGCGGTCTGGCAAAAGTTGAAAATTCTGCTTTTTACGGCGGTAACGGTGCCTATGAAACAGGCGTCCACACCAAGGTCTCTTTACCGATGAACATGACATGGGCTTACGCGTACCAACCGACCCCCAAGACACATTTTGAGGCTGATTTCACATGGTCTCATTGGTCCACTTATCAGCGCCAATATTTTGTGACCGACCTTACGAAGAGCGTAGCAGACAATAACATTCTAAATGTTATCCGCGCGGCCGACAAAGACTATAGAGACGCCTATGGCCTTCAGCTCGGCGTAAGCCACAAGCTCACCCAAAAATTGACTCTCCGCGGCGGAAGCTGGTTCTATTGGACGCCTATTCCCAAGACATCGTTTATACCCGCAGTCGCGGATTCGAATCACGTAGCCATCAGCATCGGCGCCGGCTACGACATCAACAAATATCTCACCGCGGACCTTTGCTATTACAACTCGTTCTACTTCCGGCGGCGCATCAACAACAACATCGGCGAAAGTCCGGTGCTGGCGAATTCTTCCGTGGACGGAACTTACACCTCGTACTCGCAGGCGTTCACAGCGAGTATCACGATGCATTGGGATGATATTTTCCCGCGAGCACCCGGGAGCAAGGGAAAAGAAGCCGAGGCTCCTTCTATCGATATCAAGCCAGCCGCCTAAGTCGCTAAAGAACAATAAAAAAGCCACGAGGATTTTTCTTCGTGGCTTTTTTATGTCAGAAAAGCGAGCTACTTCTTCTGAGAGATCTTTTCCTGGAACGAGCTAAGGTCGAAGGCTTTCCACTCTTCATACGGTGTTCTGGAAAGAAGCGTTGACACTACTTCGCCTGGATCCTTATCCTGGAAGAGCATATTGTAGACTTCGTTCATGATCGGCAGGTGCAGATCTTCACGCTCGCAAAGCTGATGCACGCTGAGGGCCGTGTCCACGCCCTCGGCCACCATGGCCATTTCTCCGAGGACAGCCTTGATCTTCCGCCCCTTGCCGAGCTCGCGACCCACATGAAGATTCCGACCGTGCTTGGAAAAACATGTCGTAATGAGGTCGCCAATCCCGGAAAGTCCAAAAAAAGTGTTCGGATTTGCGCCGTGCTTCACCCCGAGCCGGACGATCTCGTAAAGCCCGCGGGTGATCAGACCGGATTTGGTATTGTCCCCGAATTTGAGGCCATCACAAACTCCCGCCGCGATCGCAATCACGTTTTTGAGCGCACCGCCGAATTCAACCCCCACCAGGTCTTTCTGGACATAGATCCGGAATTGAGGATCGCGAAAATGCTCCTGGACGTATTGAGCATGTTTGGGATCTTCGGAAGCCGCGACAGTCAGGGTCGGGATCCTGCGCGCTACTTCTTCAGCGTGCGAAGGGCCTGACAGCACGACAACGGGAAGATTCTTTCCCAGGACCGAGCGAATGATCTCCGAAGGCCGGAGGCAGGTCTTCTTTTCGATCCCCTTCGCTGTACTCACAAGGATCTTGCCTTGATAGGAAAGCTCTTTGATCTTGAAAAGAATATTTCTGAGATATTGCGAAGGAATGGCCAGCACGAGCACGTCGCCGAAATCGACTGCTTCTTTAAGGTTGGATGTGATCCGGAGATCCTTGGGCAATTTCACCCCCGGAAGGAATTTGACATTCTCGCGTTCTTCTTGAAGCACCCCGGCGTAATCCGCAAAAGCAGACCACATCATAACCTCGTTGCTGCGACGAAGGTTCACGAGCGCGAGGGCCGTTCCCCACCCACCATCCCCCAACACGGTTACTCTAATATTCTTAGACATCGTAGTTCTCTCCATCCTGTTGCCACTTTATCATCCACTCGCGCAACGCGCAACGGTCAACGTACAATGTTTACTGTCTTTATCTTTGCGCCTTAAACTTCACACTTTTCACTTTTTTTTACTTACAACGACAACGCTTCTTGAGAAGAACGTGCTCCTGAACGACCGCCTTGATCTCGGCGGGGACGCGGCAGGGCTTCATATCCTTCGTCACAAAGACGTGCAGGGTGTGTCCTGTCGCGATAGCGATCTGGGTCTTTGCGTTCATCACCTGATACTCAAAACGCAACGTGCTGTTGCCAATCTCCGCGACGCTTGTCCGCACCGTAATGTCATCATCATAAGTTGACGGCGCTAGATAATTAACGTGGGCCTCCACGACCGGAAGATAGATCCCTTTTTTTTCGCATTCAGTGTACGGAAACCCGAGCGCCCGGAAATATTCGGTGCGCGCGGCCTCGAACCATTTCAGATAGTTTGCGTAATAGGTGATCCCCATCTGGTCCGTGTCCGCGTAAAGCACGCGGGTGCGATAATCAAAGCAGTTCATTGAAAAAGCCCTCTCTTCGTCTGGATCTTCTCTTTACGCTCGCCCGCTAATTTTTCAAGCAACTCGCGCTCCGATTTGCTCAATTTCGTCGGGATCTCGATATCTACCTTCACATATTCCTCCCCACGCCTTCCTTCCATCCCGAACGCCGGAACGCCCTCGCCTTTGATCTTAAGGACCTTGCCGGCCGGAGTGCCTGCCGAAATCTCGAGACCTGTCTTTCCCGTAAGCGTCGGAACCTCCACCTCTCCGCCGAGCACGGCAACAGTATAAGGGATTAAGACCTCACAATAGATGTCGTTGCCCTGACGTTCGAAGGTCTTATTCTTTTTTATGAGCACTTGGATATAGAGATCACCTCGGGGCGCGCCGCCTTGCCCGGCCTCGCCTTCACCGGTCACGCGAAGCCGGGAGCCGTGCTCAATACCGGCAGGGATCTTGACCTGCAGCTTACGCGTTTTTCGCGCGCGTCCCTCTCCGTGACAAGCGGGACAGGGCTTCTCGATCGATTCCCCTTCACCATGACAGCGGGAACAAGTCCTGCGAAGCGTGAAAAAACCCTGGGAGACACGAACTTCTCCACGGCCGCCACAATCCGTGCAAACTTTCTTTTTAGAACCTTTTTCCGCGCCCGTTCCCTGGCATTCGCCGCAGGTTTCCTTGCGTGGAATCTCAAGATCAAAAGTCTTACCGGTCAACACCTCAGCGAGTTCCAATTCGACGGTATATTCCAGATCAGAACCCCGTTGCCCACGACCACGCCTTCTTCCGCCGCCCCCGCTCCCTCCAAAAAAATCTTCGAAAAGATCTCCGAAAATATCACTGAACCCGCCGAAGGCGTCCTGGAAACCTTCAAAACCGGAGAATCCTGCGCCACCCATGCTGTGGCCGAACTGGTCGTAACGGGCTCGTTTGTCCGAGTCGCTTAATACAGCGTAGGCCTCCGCAGCTTCTTTGAATTTTTCTTCGGACGCTCTATCCCCGGGATTACGATCAGGATGATATTGAAGTGCAAGCTTACGGTAGCTCTTCTTGATAGTTTCCCCGTCCGCAGTTCGGGCCACACTCAACACTTCATAATAATCACGTTTTGTCATAAACCTTAGGATATCGGATGATGGATGGAGGATAGTGAAAAACCAACTTTTATTTCATCCGCCATTCTTTTGTCAGGTAATCTCGTCCTGTTTCTCTTCGGAAGCGGATGCCTCCGCTTGGGGTGACACGCGAACGCGAACCTTTGCGGCCCTAAGAAGACGGTCATGCAGCATAAAACCGGGTTCCAGCTCGTCTACGATCTGATCTTCCTTGCCTTCTTCGGTCACATGCGCGACCACTTCGTGTAGATGGGGGTCGAACATTTGACCCGTTGTCTCAATCCGCTTGAGACCATACATTTTGAGAATGTCGGCCAGCTGTTTTTGAACTCTTTCCACACCGGAAATAACCGTCTTCAAATTCTGCCTCAAGTCCTCATAACCGGAAGCGTTCGCCGAAGCTGTGGTTGCGTGACCCACCGCCCGATCAAAATTATCTAAGACTGGAAGAAGATCCTTTAAGATCCGCTCCTGACTAAATTTGATAAAGTCTTCTTTATCTCGCGCATTCCGTTTCTTCGCGTTCTCATAATCCGCCGCAGCAAGCAAGAATTTCTGTCGCAATCCTTCGAGCTCCTCGACCTTTTTCTTGAGATCTTCATATTCCTGCGCTGAAACTTCAACCTTACCATTCGGGACGGATATCTTCGAACCCACGGAGTCGTGCTTCTCCGTATTCGGATCCTGGGGATTCTTTTCGTGGGAATGATTTTTTTTGGAATGGTGGCTCATCACGCTTCAGGCTCTCTGTGTTCCAGAATATCGCCCACGGTTGCAGCCATGCGAGAAACCAAAGGGATGATCTGACGGTACGCCATGCGCTTAGGCCCCAGTATCGCGATAACGCCCTGACGGTTCCTTCCTGCGGTATAACGCGCCGTCACGATGGCACAATCCCCCAAGGCTTCATGCGAATGCTCATGGCCCACAGAAACCGAAACATGTTCCGGGTCCGCGTGCGTCAGAACCCACTGCATCAACGCCACTTTTTCCTCAAAAACACCGATTAGGTTTCTGACTTTTCGAACATCCTGGAATTCCGGTTTCTCAAGCATATAGGACAAACCCTGCAACGAAAGCTTGAGTCGACTCGGCTTTTCAGACACCGAGGTTTCCGCGAAGGGCATTAAAGTTAGTCCGATTTCCTGAGAGAGCGAAGAAAGTAAGAGTGAAACATGGTCCAAAAACTCCTCAATTCTTTCATCCCCGTCCTTAGAAACAAGCTCTCCTCCCAAACGGTTCAAAGGTTCTTCGGAGGCATCTTCAAAGAAAGTATGATCCAGATAATAACGATAGCCATGGTCCGTCGGTAGACGACCAGATGAGGTATGCCTGTGTGTCAAATAGCCCATTTCCTCCAAGGCGCCCATCTCATGACGAATGGTCGCGGGAGAAAAAGAGATGGCGTATTTTTCAGCGATCGAGCGAGAGCCCACCGGCTGAGTGGTCTCGATATGCGTCTCGATAACACCCCGGAGGATGTCGTTCTGTCTTAGGGATAAGGTTTCCATAGGGCGGGTATAATAGCAAAAAATAGGCTGTATGAGAAGCAGACGTTATCACCCTAAAAGAAAAGCCGGACCTTCCTTTGACAGAAGATCCGGCTTTACCCAGATACCGGGCTGAAGCTTAACCCTGTTTCGAATCCTGGTCCTTTTTCCCCCAGCCTTCATGCTTCTTCTGCATCCAGTCCTTATGCTTCTCTTGCATCTTTGCGAACTGCTCAGGCGTGAGAATCTCCTTCAGGGCGAAAACACTGTCGATGTTTTGTGAGAACATCTGCCCCTTGAGAACATTCACTTCGGCAACGAGTCCGCTCACATCCGCCTGCTTCGTACCAGGCTTCGCGATCGTCTCATGGAGTGCCTGCATCTTTGCTCTCAACTGCTCGCGCACTGCCTTATTGCTTTCCATTTTCATTTCGCGCTGCGCCTTGAGCTTTTCTTTCTGCTCTGGGGTCAAATTGAGCTCTTTGAAGAACTCTTTGCCCTCCCCTTGTTTATAGCCCTTGCCGCCTTCCGGATTATCCCCCTCAGATTCAGCATAGGCCATAGACCCAGAGGCCATCAACCCCACCACCATCAGAACAGCCATTACCTTCGTTAGTTTGTTTTCCATTTTAAAACCCTCCTTTTTCTGTCTTATAAGACAACTCGCGTTCGAAAAGAGTTCCTTCATCCGCTTATTTCTTCAAAACCACCCGAGTAATCTTTCGCTTCACCGCTCAAGAGGTCCGTGTTCCCGGCCTTGAGACCACTCATGAAGGTCATCTGCTCGGAGATATAACCATAGACCGGATCCGCGTAACTGGACGGCCATCTCGCGAGCACCACGACTACCAGGATCAAAGCCGTTACAAATGCCACGCGAAAAACCGGTTGCGGCACCCTCAGAAGAGGCCCTAGGGCATCTGCCAGTTTACCGAACCAATCCGTGGAACGTGACCGTTCCGCCTCGATTTTTTCCTGGATCCTCTGCCAAACGGCACTGTCCGGCTGCATTTCTCCGGACTCTTTAAAAGGAACCACGGAATTCCTTTGGACAGCCCCGAAAAATTCCCGACAATCCGAGCACGTGGTTAAATGCCGTTCAATCGCGGCATTCTCTTCTGAACCAAGTTCTTTGTCCACATATTCGGTTATGAGCCGATCTTGCACCTTTTTACATTCCATGGCTCGCCACCTCCTTTTTCCCTAGAACCATCAAGGTCTCACGGGCTCTTTTGAGCCTCGAGCGGACCGTATTGATGTTAATACCAAGACTCGTTGCAATCCCCTGATAATCCAGCCCCTCGATCTCCCGGAGCACGATACAAGCCCTCTGGTCCGGGTTTAGTTGATCGAGCAGGATCTTAAGCTGATGCTCCGTTTCTCCAGCTTCGAGACGCTTTCCGGCATCCGGTTGCGTCACGGTTGCGGGATCCTCAAAGACTTCTTCGACTTCGCGCGTAGTCACCCGGCTTCTTTTTTTCGCATGATTGAGGGCCGTATTCACCGCGATCCGATAAAGCCAGGTCTTGAACGACGCCTCAAACTTGAAAGAGCTGAGACTATGATGGATTTTGAGGAACACATCCTGCGTTACTTCCTCAGCATCATGCTTCTTATTCACGACACGGTAGGCCAGGGTGTAGACGTACCCGGAAGCCCTCTGATAAATCTCCCGGAAGGCCCTCATGTCCCCTTGCCCCGCTCTAATGATCAGTTCCCGCTCAATCTCTTGCATAGTCTTTTGCTCCAAGCTTCAACGACTTAGACAGGAGGCCCTGCGCGTTAGTTCCCTTCGCAGTGAATTTTTTATATCGCCCCCATTCTAATCTAAATTATTTTTTCCCCCTCATTTTTTTCACATGTTAGACTTTACTGCTTTTTTGACTCGGGAATGGATCCGTATGGACTCAAAACGCCTAAAAAAAACTGCTTGCGCCTTGATTGCCGCTATCTTACTACTCAGCCCGCCCTCTGGCATAGCAGTCACGGCTGACGACGCGACGACGCCCATCCCTCAAGAGGTTCCCTTGCCCACCCCTCAGGAGCCAGGCCCCCCAAGCGCTCTTCCCGAAAAAACCCAGGAACCTGTCTATTACAAACCAGGTGCTATTTTCGCACAGGGGCCCTTACCCCCGGACATGATCCGGGCCCCCCAAGAAATATCGCCTAGAGAATCCCTCTATATTGTTTCCGAACCAGACTTTTACGCTCTTAGTCAAACCTTGCCTCTCTCAGATGCCGCACGGCTTTTTCTAGAACAAACGCTCATCCCCAATGAGTCGGTTTATTTCCTTCCCGGAACTGGCATGGACGCCAAAACAGGCATGCCCTACGACCATATTCGCATTCGTTTAAAGGAAAATCTTTTAAGCGAGGTCGGAAATTACACCGCCGCCTCAAAGCTGTCCCTGATGATCCCTTTTTTGTTAAAAGTAATACAAAAAAACCCCTATTACCGGCAGGTAAAACTCACCCCCGGGGAAGCCGCTGAAAAACTGAAGCAAACTTTAAAGACCCTTTTGGCCTACAATCAAAAATATCCGGATTACGGCGGCTTTCTGCCTTGGGTGGATATCCGCCCCAATGGAACGATCGCGCCTGCCTCCACGAAGGTGCCCTCGCTAGACAACGGGCAGCTAACCTGGGCCCTGGCTGCGGTTGTTGCCTCACTCGAAGATTCCTCAGACCCTGAGCTTCGAAAAATCTCCAGCATGGCGCAGGTGATCCTTCATAGCCAGAACTACAGAAAATTCTACGATGAAAAATTAAAGCTTCTGCACGGCACGATCCAATTTGACACCGAAACACGCACGTGGAGCGGAGACACTACGTATTATTTGAATGATATGTTCGAGGGAACACTCGCAGTGCTATGGGGCGTTCTCAACGGTCAGATCCCCGAGGAAGCCTGGGATAACCTGGCCATCCCCACCATCGAATACATCACAGAACATGAGGAAAAAATCACCACTCTGGCGGGATTCCGGGCTTCGTTCCACGAACATTGGGCCCTGGCCTTTCTCCCGATCATGAGCTCCGCCTTGGCGCCCCTCTATCAGAACTTTCTTTACGCACAGGCCGACCACGCTCGCAGGAACCACTTGCCTGGATTTCTAAGCACAGCGTACGACCCCAAGGGAATTTACCGCCAAATGGGAATCCCTTCCATTGCGTACAATCCGGTCGATCGAAGTGACGTCGCCGTTCTTTTCGCAACCGCCATGGCCATGCTGATCTCTCCGACCGTCGGAGCCTCCTGGCTCATCAAGCTTTATTCCTTTAAAAATTTCATCACTCCCTATGGCGGCTATGAATCCGTGGGCCGGGACGGCTATGCCGACATCTTCACCGCCGACGCAAAAGGCATGACGCTCTTGGCCGCAAGCGGAGGCGTGGTAGATGAGATTAACAAATACCTCAATGAACGAACGGTCCCAAGAACCAGCATCCCGATGAACGTAAAACTCATTGAACTGCTACATGCAAAATACAAACAGATGCTCGCCGAGCGCGACAACCGGCCGATCTTTTTCCCTTCCAAGCCGTTCCCTGCCCCCCCGGAAGATCCGATTTCCGTCAATCCACAGAAACCTCCCGACGCGGGAGATGTTTATGATGTGATCGCTCACTTGCAACCCGGCCATTTGCACGGAAAAATGTCCGCTCCGTCGGCCAAAAAACGCTGGAACAGGATATTTTCCCCGGCCAGCCCATTCAGTTCGAATTTGATATTCCCGCTTACTATGCCTACTTCGATCAGTGGGCTTTCCGCGGCACTTACGTCGATAAAGCCGTCCGCATCGCCGATATGCGTTACGTCACCCTGACCATTCCGCTTCTAGACCCTCCGGGCATGTTCGAACTCGAAATTAAAAGCGACGACATCACTTTAGCGACCGTCATCGTCAATACTACCAAATCAGGAAGGATCTCCGCAGATGGAAAGTGGAAAACCCTTGTGGAGAAGATCACGCCCATTCCGGAATCGGATGATAAGCCGTTCAATTATATCTCTGTCGCGATCCATGACCCGCGCTATCTCCTCGGAGAATTCACTCGAGGTGGACGCGAAGGAACGATCGTCCTAAAAGAGATCACCCTGCATAAAAAGTTCCCCTTTCCGGACACTCCGGAAACTTTGTTTGAGAGCCAACCGAAGGAAGATAATACGGAATTGGAGTTGGTACGCTACTGGCGCTTAAGCCACGGGGACCTACCTTTCAGAAGAGATGAGCCTCGTGGAACCTACTATTTTTCGGGAGGTTTGGGATGGCGGGGCGGCTATATTCCATACACCAACCTATCAAAATTTCACTATATCTACATCAAGGCTCGTAACGTCTCGGCGAAAGGCTGCGGCTGTTTTTATGTCGAACTGAAACATGAATCGGACCAGCTTCTGGGGGAAAAAACAGCGGTTCACATGCCAGCGGACCAGAAATGGCGCATCTACGAGATCCCCATTCCGGCACACATCCGTTACACCTTCAATTACATCGCGATCTCAGACCCCTTCGCGGAGTTCGAATTAGGATCACTTCTACTTTCGCCTAACGAGATCACGGGGGATTTTGGGACGATCGAAAAAATCGCGTACTCGCCGCGGGAGCATAAACCTCTAGAGTGCACCTATCGCCCCTGCCCCACCACCGCCGCCGACCTTAAATCTCCGGGACAGTGATGAAATCCGACTTATAAAAAAGCTATTGTCCTAGAAACCAAGCTTCCTTTTCATGTCATTGCCGGCCTTCTGAACTTCTTTCATGGCCTTGTCAGCTTCCCGTTTGGCACATGCCGCCACACGATCCGCTTTGCGCTTGGCCAGGATCTGATCTTTTTCCGTTCCCTGTTTGCCGAGGGTCCTGAACCAATCTCCTGCCTGATCCATTGGAGTATCCTTGGTACAATCCACAGCATAAACGGTCATAGAGAGTCCGCCGAGCATAAGAACGAGAACAAAGAACGCAATTACGAGTTTACGCATGGTATTTTCCCTTTCGTTGGTTTAAATCTATAAGAAACTACCGTGATTATATTCGAAAATCCAAGTCTCGCAACCCCCAGGATCATGAAACAGGGCCTTTAAAAAATACCTGCCTGTTTATAGTAATCGTAGAGAGTTTTGACGGCATGAATAAACATCGCAACAAGGGCATAAGTTAAAGCCAGGACGATCACTGTCACGATGATCTTTTTTCGCCGGCTATACACCGGATGGAACCACACAAGCGGCAAAGCGAACGGACCTACGGTCAAAAAGCTGATCACCAAAGTCGCGGTTTTTGCGTACCACGGCGTCTTGGGAGCTTTGGGAGACTCTCTTAGGAACTCATTGCAATGCCTGCATTTGACCGCCTCGTCCTGGATCTCTTCAGCGCAGTACGGACATTTTTTCATACATATCACCCTTTTCCGAACAATCGTTTGACCCATGATAAGAGACAGCGAAATGAACAACTTTCCTGAGAGATTGTAGCCCCGCAGAAAATACAGGTCAGATGCTCCGCGGATGTTTCCCTCTTACAGGAAGGGCAAAGGACCCCTTGAGCCTCTTCACGTTCCCATTTCTTCTGGAGTTTTTCGGGAGGTTCCTCGTCTTTAATTTCCCAATCCTTCGGGCCTTCGTCGTCGTCAAACATAAAAACTCCCTCGCTGGCAACTAGATAACATTCACTTCCGGAGACAACTCGATCCCGAACTTCTCTTTTACCGAGCGGGAAACAGCCTCCGAAAGTTCCAGGATATCCCGACCGGTCGCGCCGCCATAATTTACAAGCACCAGTGCTTGAGTCTTGTGAGATCCCGCACGCCCCACGGTCTTCCCCTTCCACCCGCATTGTTCCACAAGCCAGCCCGCAGGGACCTTCACGGTACCGTCCGGCTGAGGATAGTGTGGCATCTTGGGGTATTGGGAGGCAAGCGTTTCAAATTGAGCCAGAGGAATAGAAGGATTTTTGAAAAAACTTCCGGCATTCCCAAGCTCTTTCGGGTCCGGAAGCTTGGCGCCCCGTATCCGGCAGATCGCATCGCTCACGGCCTTAAGGGAAAGCTCCTGAACCTTCATTTCCTCCAACGTTGCGCGGACATCTCCGTATTCGGTCCGGAAATGATAATGATTATGGGACGCAGAAAGTTTCGCGAGCTTGAACGAAACCGATGTGATGAAGAACTGCCCCTGAAATTTATGTTTGAAAACGCTGTCCCGGTAACCCAAAGCACAATCACTGGCACTGAACTTCACCGGAGCGCCCGAACTTATCTCAATCACTTCCAACTCATATAATGTGTCTTTCAATTCAGCGCCGTAAGCCCCTATGTTCTGAATGGGTGCGGCCCCCGTGAGGCCCGGGATCAAAGAAAGATTCTCGAGCCCTGCGCAATTCTTATCGATGCACTTCATGACCAGGTCGTGCCAAGGCTCTCCAGCTCCGGCCTTCACGATCACGTCGGTCTTTGTTTCGCTCACAACCGCAACGCCGGGAATCGCATTCTTCACAACCCACCCGTCAAAATCTCCCGTCAAAAGAATATTGCTACCACCCCCCAGGATCAGTTTCTTTTCATCGGAAAACCGTTCATCACCGGCAAGCTCTTGAAACTCCTCGACTGAGCGAATCTCCGTGAAATATTTTGCCGCAACGTCGATGCCGAACGTGTTGAGGGATCTGAGGGACTTATTTTTTCTTATTTCCATCAGATGTGCTTTTCTTTGCGGTCTTCTTCGTAGTTTTTTTCGCAATCTTCTTTTCGGTCTTCTGCACAGATTTTTTTTCGCGATCGGGATCTGCCACCGATCCTCCCCAGAATCCCCGCTTCTGCTCTTTGGCTTCTTCCTGTAACTTTGAAAAAATCTCCTGGAACTTCACGTTGGGCGGAATGATCTTCATTTGAGCATAGCCGGACTTGATCAGCGTGGCATTCAGAAACACCCGGAGCTGTCTTTCCTCGGTCCCCGGGCTGAGCTCCACAAACCAGTCTTTAGGCATTTCCATATCGAGATGGGGATTTAGATAAAAATATGCATACACCCATCTCCGGGCGGACTTTTCCTTCTCTTTCTCTTGCTCATCATATTCTAAAACGATCTTTTCGTTCTTGATCAACTTGCGAAGAAATTTTGCGGCGTTTTTTCCGGCCTCGATAAGCGCCGGACCGTCCTTGCCGGTGCTCTTGATATCATCTCGAAGCTTGGCGTTTTTGGATGAAGCAGGAACATCGATCCCGATGAGACGCACTTTCTCGCCACCGGCGAGTTGGAGAGTTTCGCCATCAATCACGCTGGTCACAATCGCGGGATCGGAAGCTTGGCAGAAACGGAACGGAAGGATAATCAAAAAAAAGGAAACCAGCCCTAAGAAAAAACCTGATTTGATCCTCATCCTGTAAATTCCGAAGCTGGCTTGCTGCATTCTATTTAATGTTAATCGTTTTTAGAGCCCTGTTAAACCCGAGGCTTGCCTTTTATTTTTTGCAATCTTTCAGAAGGGCAATCACCGAATCCATCTGAGCAGATATCTTCTGGAGTATCTCCAGCTGTTCCCTCGACATTCTTTCCTGTTTTTCCTGCATTTGCTTAGCTTCACCCGCTATTTTCGCCATATCTCCCAACTTGCTAAGATCGAACATCACCCCTCCTCTGAATGGTTTTAGAACACATAGATCAGATTCGCCGTCCCAAGGATGCCCTTGAAACGGTCCACGCCGTAATATTCGTAGTAACACTTGGTCGTGAGGCTCAGTTTTTCCTTGATGATCCATCCCGTGAATTGACCGCCGATGGCGTGGATCTGATAAAAAACATTCTTATTCCTCGCCGCTGTCCCGGTATCGGAAGATATCTGCCACTGATCATAACCGCAGAGGCCGACCTCAACGCGGCTGTTCATATAATGGCTCAGCGCGTACTCCACCGTCATGCTCTGGCCTGGCATTAGATCTTTACTGTAACTCTTACTGTTGAGATTGTAGGTGGTGGTTGTGATCAGGGCCGTTTTATGATATTTGTCGAAGTAGTAAGCACCGAATACCTGGAACTGTTGCGTCCAGAATCCCATTCCCACATTGGCGGCACGTTTTTCCAGGTAGGACCCGGTCGGCGCGAAAAAACCGTAGTTCACGCCCACGTCATACTGCTTTCCACGCCAATCGAGCATCAAGGGCTGGACCAGCATATCCCCGAATCCGTAATCATCGCTCTTGAATTTGAGCTCTTGATGCGCTGTCACGCTGTGCGCGGTATCCCCGATCGTGATCGTTCCGGTTTCCTGCGCCTTGATCTTCGCCTTGACGCTCACATACCCAAGCGAAGGAGCAAGGATCATCGCGTAGTCCGCGCCCAAGAATTTCCATCCCGGCACCCACATCAGCAGAAGCTGTTGGGTGGTGAACATCATCGACGTATTAATGTCGGCGGAGAGATTCGCCGAAAGCTTCACGGGGACCTGTTGGCCTTGGACGTTGATGTATTTCGTCGTCGTTTCGGACTTCGAAAAATTGGAGAGTTTGTCGCCGTTCGCGTCTTGCAGGCTGTTACTGCCGTAGACAGGATTGTAAAAGATAGCGTAAAACCCCTTGGGCGGCATGATGATATCGCGCATGCCCAAAACGCCGGGATAATAATGTCCCAGCGTTCCGGCATAAGCGCTTTGCATCACACAAAATATCCCGAAAATAAAAAACAGGATCTTACGTTTTATCAATCTCCACTTCCTTTCAGTCGAAGGAGGCTCTACTGAACCATGACGTCACTTGAGGCCGGCGCGGGAGGTGGCGAAACCACCTGATAATAAACGCCGTTAGCTCCGAAAAACGGCCGGTACCAGGAAGACCCGCACTGATAGGCCATGGTCCCGTTCACATTTTCAGCCGAACACACCCCGGGAAGCGTAGTCACTTGAGCGCCAATCGGCGGTGCCCCGGGAACGACTTGCTGGATCACCGTCGTGGGTTGCTCCACTACGACCGTGGAAGGTTGGGCCGCCGCAGCTCCAATCATCGTGCCCATCGCCATGCCGGCAAGGGCATCATCCGCAGCCCCGTATCCCCAACCGCCACCCCAACCACCGCCCCACCCGTTGACATTGCCGTTGTAATTATTCGTGGTGTTATTATTGTTATCATTATTATTGTTGTGACGATGATCGCCATGATCCCCGCCACCACCGCCATGGTACTCCCCGCTCCCATGGTACCCCGGCATGGGGACTTCACGACCCCCACGGCCCCCGCCACCGAAATCTCCGCCGCCGCGACCGCCGCCGCTCCAACCTCCTCCACCGCCATGAAAACCGCCGCCACCCCCGCCACCTCGCGCATACACATCGCCGGAGCAAAGCAACACAACCACCGCTAAGATCACCACAGTGAAAAGTTTATTGTTTTTCATGATCAGACTCCTCACGTTGCTGTTGATCCGCAACGCCGGAAGAAACTCCCCGGCCTTGCTGCATCGGGTTGCGAAACTCGACCTTCGCCGCCTTGGACGTGTTCTGAAATATAAACGTCTCCGGAAGAACCGATTGATTGACCTTCCAATTTAGAAATCCTACCGTGTAGCTCGGTTCGCTGATATCGTCCATGTAGTTCGCATACACCAATCGCGGAAGATGGTCCTCAGCACCGATCCAGATCTGCCACTCCACTCCCTTATTAGCAAAAAACAAATGGTCGGTCTTCACGCCACCGATCGTCGACTGTCCGACATAAGCAGCTTTGACCAGTCCTTCGGTCAGAACCTTATAGGGCTCTTCCACCAGGATGTCAGCATACGGAAAGGACTTCCCCTCTTCCCGGTAGGCCGCCTCGATCACATCCTCGATCGTTCCAGGAGCCGCCTTCTCCGCATAAAAATTCTTCGTCGGCGAGTACGCCGTAACCGTCTTGCCGTCAAAATAAAAATCGTAGGGGAAAAAATCGCCCCGGGTTTCCGCGAAGAGTTTATCGGTACCTTCCTTCACGACCCGCGCGGTCCCGAAAAGACTGACCCAGATCCCGTTCGGCGACTTGATCGGCACCATACTGCGGGCTTCAAACTGGGCTGACTTCGCTTGAGCAAGCGTGTCGCTCATAAGTTTAAGAGTATCGAGAGCGCGCTGGTCCATGGCAGGAGCCTCTTTCGAAGTTTCGCCGCTCAATGCCGCCGGAACAGTCTTCGGCTCTTCCTGCTGCTTAGGCTCCTCCGCCCATCCCTGACCCATCATAACGAGCAAAAACAAAACCGCACATCCTGCTATCGAACGAATTTTTCGGATCATAGCCGCTCCTTTTTTCTGTTGAGATGATACGCTCACCTTAGGGCTAGCGAACGATTTTACTTATGTTTTGGAAAAAGCAGTGTACAGGTAGCCACCAGCTGCCAGTTAGGATCGCCCTTTGGCCGCACGGCATTGTAATACCCGCCAGCAAAAACGCTGAATGCCTGTTTGCCGATCGAAAAAACTCTCCCGCCGCCACCGCCGAACGGAAGCAGAGCGCGCTCTCCGGACTTTGCTTCCCAATTGAACGTGTTGATGGGCGAAGAGGCTAGGAACCAACCTTTATTGAAGTTGTAATTGATGAAATACTGAAGCGTCATGGCGTTCACGTCTTCACGAGATCGCGTCCCGGCGAACGACCACTGATTATAAAGAAGGGTTCCCAAAACCCAGCGGCCCGGCATCCAAACCACCACCCCGGAAGGTCCGACCGTCCATTTCTGGGCGCCTAGCCATTTATCGGTCGAGCTTGGCGCGGTAATCATGGGTCCAAGACCCCATATAAAGTCGCCACAAAAAAGCCGCCGAGGTTTTGCCGGAGACATGAAGATGGTTTCGCTGATATCCCCAAGACCCCACCGTCCTCCGTCTTTTTTGTCCAAAAGAGGCTGATATTCCACCGGAGCGATCGTACGACTTATAAAATTCCATTCGCCGATATTGATCGGATAGACCGGTTGAATATCGAGCGTATACCCGAATCTTTTATGCTTCCCTTCCCCGAGATAAAAATTGTTCTTTAGCGGGAAAGTCGCCATATCCGCCACCGGATTTTGGGACTCCTTGGCAAGAGCCTGCATATCGGTCGAGGATTTGTCCGCGGTTGCGGTCGGAGCCATGGACATCACCGCTCCGGGAGTCTCCGCCAGGGCAGACCCGGCGATCAAACAGAAAGCAAGCGCACCAACGAATATTTTATTTTTATTTATCAAGAAATTTCCTTTCGTTATGCATCCTTTGATCCGAAGCAACGGCTTGCGGGATATGTTGCACTATCGAGCTGATAAAATCGAGCTCTTTATAACACCATCCTTCTCACTACTGGATCCTTTAAAAAAGATCGCTTTTGTTTTATCAACACCGACCACCCGGATCAATTCAGCGGCCGCACAGTAAAAAAACAGCAGCACAGCAACCCATATCTCCCCCGACCAAAAAACCGGCCATACAATATCGGATGTCAGACGTTCAAACGAGGCGACAAAGCCCCCGTGCTTCAGCACCTGGTGAAACAACTCCTCGATAAAAAGAAACAGAAATGTGAAGATACCGAACACCACGGTCTTGGACAGCACGTTCAGGATCAAGGGCTTCCGGGGATAAAAATTCAGGAATGGGAATTTGTTCGCAATAAAGATCGCCTTCGAAACGACCAATGCTCCGATCACTGCCATAGCGTGAGCGTGTAATGCGATCCCGTACTCCTTGAGCGTGAGCGCCCGGGTGACAAAAAGGATGTGGAGCATGACAAGAAAGAAGATGAAGGTCGGTAGGATCTCCAAGAATTCTTCTTTGATCTTTCCGAAGATTTTGTGCATGCCTGCTCCTTTATAGTTTTCTTTTCTAAAAATTCCAACTCACGGCTTTACTTCGCCTCATAAACAACATGACCACCAACGATGGTTTTCAGAGGCTTCACGTTTTTGAGGCCCTCCTTCGGCATTGTGAAAATGTCATCCGAAAGCACCGTCATGTCGGCGTATTTTCCAGGCTCGACCGAACCTTTCACGTCGGATTCGCCCATCGATTTGGCGGCCCAGATCGTCCACATCTTAAGAGCCTCGGTCACCGAGATAGCTTCCGCCAGCTCAAAAAGTCCGTCATCCGAGTCGCGTGTCACGGCCGCGTAGATCGCCAGGAACGGATTGACATTATCCAGATAGATCCCGGTCACGTCCGAACCCGCCGCCGGCTCGAGACCCGCATCGATCATGTCGCGAAATCTGAATCCAGTCTTGGTCCGTTCGGGCCCCATATTCTCATAATCGGCCTTCACCAGGTCCAAAAGCCACGTCGGCTGGACCGACACCTTGAATCCTTTATCAATCATGGCCTTCGCGCGAACGAGCTGCTCATACTTCATCTGGAACATCCCGAAATGTTCGATACGCATGATTGTCCCCGTGGCTCCCGATTTGATCTGATTTTCATATGCGTTCAGTCCCATATCCATCGCTTCATCGCCTGAACAGTGCATCATACTCATCACGCCGTTCTTATTCGCGATCGAAGCAAAGCGATCGGCGATGGCTTGCGGAGTCACGAGGGTTCCCCTGCCTCCTGGAGGATCGGTATCAAAATGCCCGACATAAGGACCATACATATAGCCTGTCCGGCAATCATTCTCGCCGTCGATCCACACCTTGATCCCGCCGAACCGGTACCACGCCGGATCCGTGCCCTGGGGCATGCGGAACTTGGTGAGATCCTCGGGCATATCCTCGCCGTTGGCCGAGGTCCACACCGAAGTCGTGTAACGGATCGTCGGCTGCACTTTCATCCCGGCGATCTTTTGTAGAACCGGCAATGCGGCAGCAGGGGTAATCGCAAGAAACGATGTGAACCCGTGCTGGTTCCAAAACTCCTGGATGTCCTTTGTGTAATATTTTTCAAGATCAGCCACGGCGGGCGTGAACGGCACGTCCGCCTGGGCATCCGTCAAAGTACCCGTCGGTTCGCCGTCCTTATCAAGTATGACGGAACCGCCATGCGGAAGTTTTGTCATGCCTTTTGTAATACCAAGTTTTTTCAGTGCCGCAGTGTTCGCTATGCCCATGTGCGTGCCGTTCGTGACCAGGAGCGGATTGTCCGGCGCAACGATGTCGAGCTCGGCCTTCGTCGGAAGTCGCTTTTCCGCGAACTTGTTCTCGCTTGCGGAAACACACGCCGCGAAGATCCATTCGCCCTTCGCGGTCTTTTTCACCCATGAGGCGATATGCTCCAACGCCACTTTGACTGACGGGGTCTCCGGAAAGCGGCAGTCCACCCAGGTTTCCTTCATCATCATCGCTTCCATCGGATGACAATGCGCGTCGATCAGCCCCGGCACCACGGTCTTACCGCCGAGATCGATCATTTTCGTCGCAGGCCCCGCGAGTTTTTTCATCTCGTCGGAGGTTCCGACATTCTCGAACTTACCGTCCTTAATCGCAACAGCCTCAGCCGTCGATCCCGCACCGTCCAGCGTGGTGATCTTCCCGTTGAAATAGATCACTTCCGGCTCCGCCGCAAACGCCGCCACCGGCATAAATAAGAATGTTGCTATCATGATTACTGCCATTATTTTTTTCATAGCGACTCCTTGCAAACCTTGTTAATTGCGCATGGGCCATTGAACACGTGTCTTTAAATCCAAAACTTACTCAATGAATTTAGACCATTTCCCTGAGATCGATATTTCCTTTTCCGCTTTCAACTTCCTGAGGCTCGGCCCCGACTCGCGTGATAGGGGCATGATAAACATACGCGTAATGGATGGTCTGGCCATCGACGGTATCGGGATTCATGCTGAGATATCCTTCGTAGCGCGCTTCGGAAAGCTCCTCTGAGACATTGAACCCAAAAAAATCGTTAAGCGTCAGGTCGCGATCGATGACTTTCATTCGATAAGGGACGCAGATCCCGGGCGGAGGCAGTGCCAGAACTTTTTTGTATTGGCGATACTGCTCCTCGGGAATGACGCTTCCGATACCAAACGCCTCAAAATCATCCAGCGTCAATGCTTCCAGATCCCCTTCCTGTACCGGCCCCATGTAAATAGGCGCCTCGTTCTGAAGCACGATGTCCGAAGACGCATTTTCCGCCGCAGGATCCTCGGCATAACAAGTCCCGAACCCCAACGCCGCCATGAAGATCCCTAGAAATATTCCGGTTTTAAAAAACTCGACGTTTTTCTTCATCCTACGGAATACCTTCTCAGGCTTGTAGAAGCATCAGGCTGATCATGGCTACCAGAGCCAGAAGCAACGCGGCGGCGAATAATATTTTATGGTGACGTTTCATCTAGAACCTGTCCGGTTTAGGCGTCGGAATCGAGCACTTCCTCGTCTTTGAGCTCCTCATCGACCGAGATCGCGTCCTCGGATAAGATATCATTGTTGGTTTCCAGTGCTTTTGAAACCTCAGCGGATATTTCGGTAGGGCTCAGAGCCGGTTCCGCCTGTTCCGCAAAAACTTTCCCCTGGAGCAAAAAAACCGCTATGAATAAAAATCCCGCAAGTTCCACCGTTATTTTTTTATACCGGCGCTCCCCTTTTATTTCGAACCGTCCACAATATCCCGCAATGTCAAAACGATGCTTACGACGTCATGGGTGGGATTTTCAAAGACTTCCAGGCTCACCTCCGCGCTCTGAATCGCGGACCGTTCGGAACCTTTTTTTTCGATCTTGAACTTTTTAGGGGCTCTCGTGCAATCATTAAGCTCATTCCATAGAACGGAAACGGTATAGTGATCGAAAATAAAATCCAGAAAATTGATATTTTCAAACTCCGTACCGGGCATGAGATAGCGTTGGGCGGCCTGGTTGAGATTCGTAATGACCCAGTCGGGTCGGCAGACGATCAGAGGACTTGCGGCGTAAAGAAAAACGGTATTCCACGATTTTTCTTTTTCATCCAAAGACTTCCGATAATAACTGATCTTCAGTAGCGACCGGACCCGAGCGATCAGCTCGTTCTCGTCAAAGGGCTTTGAAATAAAATCGTCGCATCCCGCTTTAAGGCCACGAGCTTTGTCCTCAGGAGCATGCAGGGCGGTCACCAGGATCACGGGAATCGAGCGCGTTCTTTCTGTCGAGCGCAACTTCGTAAGAACCTCCAAACCCGACATGACCGGCATCATGATATCCAGCAGGATAAGGTCCGGGATCCTCTGGGCGATCCGATTGAGCGCATCTTCGCCGGAGCCCGAAAATTCAAGATCGTATCCGAGCGGCAAAAGCAAAGCCTCCAGAAGTTCAAGATTTTTCTTGTCGTCATCCACGCAAAGTATGCTCTGTGTTTGCACTGCCTTCATAGAATCCTCCCGGAATGTCCTGGTTTAAAATCAACGACGTTTCTTATTTCTTCTGCTAATCAGAATCTTTGTTTTCATCGGCAACTCTCGCCCCGGATGGGATCGTGAACTTGACGGTGGTTCCCTTGTCGATTCCTTCGGATTCAACCCATATCTTGCCGCCATGGAGCTCCACAAGCTTCCTGGAAATCGCAAGCCCAAGTCCCGTCCCCTCGGTCCCTTTGGTGTAGGCATTTTCAACTCGGGTAAAAGCTTCAAAAACCATTCCCTGATTTTCGGTTGCGATCCCGATCCCCGTATCCGAAACGGCCACTTCGATCCCGGCATCGGTTCTCCGTGCCCGAACCCCGATCCTCCCTCCGACGGGGGTGAATTTCACCGCATTGGACAACAGATTATAGAGAACCTGCTTGAGTTTTCCCTGATCGCCCCTGAGCTCGCCAAGGTCCTCCGCAAGTTCCATGACGAATTGGATCTTCTCAGTAAGATCCAGGCTCCTTATCAAGAGCGGAGCTTCATCCAGAAAACTTTTGGCTGAAAAAAGAGACGTCTCCATCAACATTTTTCCGGACTCCACTCGCGCCAGGTCCAAGACATCACTAATAAGAGAAAGAAGATACTGGCCGCTTGTGAAAATATTCTGAGCATATTTTTTCTGACGCTCATTGAGAGGACCAAATGTTTCCTTCGAGAGAACTTTCGAGAACCCGATGATGGAGTTCAGCGGCGTCCGAAGCTCATGCGACATATTAGCCAAGAACTCGTCCTTCGCTTTGCCGGCCTTCTGAAGGTCCTCCGAGCGCTTGCGTTCAATGGCATACCGTGCGGAACGCACCAGTAGCGGACCATCGAACTGGCTTTTGACCAGGTAGTCCTCTGCCCCGATCTCAAGCGCCGTGAGAGCGACCCCCTCGTCGTCCGTTCCGGTGATCACAACGATCGCAAGATCGGAAACACTCCCTTGAAGGCTTTTCATGGTAGCGAGCCCGCAACTGTCCGGCAAATTAAGGTCCAGAAGCATCAGATCGAACGTTTCTTTGTGCAGGCGTTCCTGCGCTCCGCGAAGAGTTCGTTCGGCTGAAAACTCATACTGGGTGGCGCTCTCGGCCTTCATCATCTCCTGGACCAGCAACACGTCGTCCGGATTGTCTTCGACCAATAGCACCCTGATCTTAGAACCCGCCATTTCCTACCCCCGTCCCATCCTTTTATTTAGATTCAGCCGAAACATTCTGACCCATTTCTTTATTTAGAAAATAGCTCGTGACCGTACGGATGGCTACCAAAGCACCAAGAACCGCCAACTCCTGAAGTGTGGGCCTCACCAAGGTCCGAACGATATCGGCCCCGATCATGTATTCCAAACCCATGAGAAGATAAAAACCGAAACGCTGTCTTACGCGATACCGATCCGCACAAGAGTCTTTCCCTGAAAATCCTTTTACCTCCGAAACACACAACGCCACCGTCGACACAAGCGCGCCCCAAACGATCACAGCCACTCCGATGCATCCGATTCCCAACGATATCGCGCTTACGATCTCCATTCGAACTCCTCTTCGTTATTTTTTATCGTTCTGTAATTTGAACTGGAAGAAATCTGAATAGACGAGATCTTTTGGATCGCCCGTCGCGGGATCGACCGGCCCGTCCTTCAAATAAAACTTTACCTTGAGAGTGCCAGTCTTCTGATCATAGATATCGGTCCAGATCGTCCTGTTGGGGATGGGATTCGCCATGCCTCTCCCCGGGTTGTTCCAGCGAGCCTTGACCTGGTCTTGGTTCGAGAGAACGTCGTCAGCAGAAAATTGTTTTTTCTGATCCAATAGCTCCACAAGCTTGTTATACCGTGCAAATGTATTATCCTCTTCAAAAGGCGTGTATTTCGGAAAAGCCGCCGGATCGCTGAAGCGGTAAAGAGGATGATTGGTGAACGGTTGCGGTTTTTTGCTATTTTCCGTAAATTCGACACGTAAATTTTTCGGATTGATCTCCGCCGTGATCGATTGACCCGACACATCGGCGATCAAAAGGTGGCCGGGCTCAAACGTCAGCGAGAGTTTCTGGTTCAGGAGCGCGGTCTTCGCTTCATCAACGGTCTTACAATTCTCAAGGATGTAGCGCAATATCTGGGTCGGAAAGACCAGTCCCGAAATATCCGCCTTCGGGTCCGTATTGATCAGGGTATAGTTGTCGGTATGCAAGATGGCAATAAGCCCTTTCTCGTTCATGCCTGTCACAACGCTTAAAAGGTCGCCGGTCCCAACACCGATCGAGGCATATCCCTTGTCAGGATAAAGCTCAATAACGTAATTCCGGGTAAACATGGGCGGAGCATTCCCCTCGGAACGTTTTAACAGCTTATTGATCGAGCACAGCGGATAATCCATGTTATGACCCAGGAAACCGCTGTTGTCTGTTGTGTACGAGGGCGGATAGTAAACGCTCGAACAACCCCAGGGGCCTGCGTCATAGACGAGCTGATCGAAGACGAAAAGGGAGTCACCGTAACCCTTGCCATAAGAAGCCGCAACACCCTTGGCCCTCTCTCTCAGAATGGGAGAGTTTTGCGTCAGATAAAGGTCCGCGGCCTTCGCGTACACGGCATCCGGATACTGGGCCAGCGTGGTAACACCGTAATTTTTTTGCGCGATATCCCCGAGGGCCTTCCCGATCTCTTCATTGGTCCCATGGATCACCATATGCCGGACACTCTGGTAACTGTTCTTGCCCTGTTCCAAGAGAACCTTATCCTCCACGACTGGCGCCGCCCAAAGAACGCCTTCGAAAAACGACAGCAACAATAACGTTAGGATCACTTTTTTCATAAATTCAGTCGCCTCCACATGGGAACATCTGTTGATCGACGGTAATTTGCTACTCATAGCTACTTCGATGGCGCAGGTTTTCCGGCAAAGCGATCGGCAATCCAACCAAGGAAATCATCCTTTGCCTTCATCGCTGCCCGCACATGTTCTGCTCCCGCGTAATGTTTATAGTAAATGGTCGTCCCAGCTTCGCGCGCCTTCTTGACATAGGCCTCTGTCGCAGCAGGGAAAATAATATAATCGTCATCCCCCTGATACACAGCGATAGGCACCCGGGCGGGAACAGCTCCCAGCGCCAGTTGCTCGAGGCGCTTTAACCATGCCTCCTGATTCTGAGGGTCCGGTCGCGTGGCGGGTCCCTTCCAGGCCTCCATATAGTTAAGCGCTTGCCCCAGATGTTTACTCCCCTGGTGCTGGGACGCTTCCTTGATAAAATCGATCCCGAAGGGCGTCAACACATCAGAAAGTTTGAGCTCTGGAAATGTTTCTGTCAGCGCATATTGGGCCATGGTCGTTTCGGCGGTCATCATCATGGGGAGTTTCTTGCCTTGCGCTCTCATCTCGGCCTCAATATTGCTCTGCTCCAGTGCGTTCACCGGCGCTATGGCCGCGGCACCCAGGATCTCGGCAGAACCCGCCACATAATCAGCGAGCTGGCCCGCCCAGATGGACGCCTGGCCGCCCTGCGACCAACCTAGTGCTACCGCCCGCTTCCCTGCGCCTGCTTCCGGAATCTGCTGCGCCGCAATAACAATGTCGAGTGCGTTGCGTGCTGCAGTGGGACCGATCAGGTATTGGTGAAAACCCGGAGCTCCCAAACCCTGATAGTCGGTGGCCACCACAACATACCCTGCCGCGATCATTTCCGTGAGGCCGGGAATACCCGAATCCATGTCGTCAGCACTATCGGATAGAAAATAAAACGACGCATCCTTGGCAGGATTGTCGACACGGGAGATCCCGCAGTCGCGATTAAGACCGGTGGTGCCGTGCGCGTAGGTCACGACGGGACGACCCTCGGCCGGAGCCGCGCCTACCGGCGCAAGGACCATACCGGAAACGGGCGTCGCCACATCATGGATATCCGTTGAACGGTAAAGCACTTTCCAGGCACGCGCTCCGGGAATGTCGGTCTTGATCTCGGTCGCCCAGATCAGATCGCCGTGCTTTCCGGACGGTAGCGGATCAGGAGCATCATAAACTGTTTTCCCCTTAGGAACTTCCGGGTATGATTTTTCCACGACCAGCGCCGCAAAAAGAACATTCGCGGAAAGTGAGATACTCAACAGAAACAGAAAGGTTTTTTTCATAGCGGCTCCTTGCCTTTCAGGGTATTCGAAGTGCTACTGTCCGTCGTCCGTACGGTCCCGGCCGGTTTATTAAATTTTGCTTTCTCTTGAGCGTAGGCTTCTTCAGACGTGGTGGAAGAGGAAGAAGTCAATTGTTTTGCCTTGCGAGCGGCGAGCGCTGTTCTTGCTGCCCGGACACCCAAGATGGCGTAAGCCGGCGAGGTCCCGAAAACAAACATCGCAATGATGATCCCCATCATGCTGCGTAAAAAAATCTTTACCATGGACAGCCTCCTTTTAGAAAAAGAACGCCTCTTCTTATGGCTTCCCCGCGGGATAGTATTTCTCCGGAAGCGGGCCGAATTCTTTGGCGTTCGCGGTGACATCATGATATCCCACGGGCATTTCCGCCGAGATTGTCATGATCCCCTTGGCATTTGCGAGCGCCTTTGTCACATCGATCATGCGCCAATCTTTATTGGCGTATGTGTGAAAATAAAACCGTTTCCCCGCAAGGTCAGCAACGACCGCCCATTGCGTTTGGTCGTAGACCGGCTCCTTACCGCTCATGTCACGGACTGAACCGATCGGGATATCGATATTGTTGATAATCGTCATAGCGAGATTGAGACCCTCTTCGGCCCCGGTCACAGGCAAGGACGAATGAACGAGCGCCACCATGCGGACGAACCGCGAAGGCGGCGTGTAATCACCGGGAAGACCCAGCATCCCCGATCCTTGGCCAAAACCGGATTGCTTCAATCCTTCGACCGTGAAAGGCTTGGGGTTCGCAGCAGAGAGATTGGCATAATTGCGAAGATTGGTCAGATGCCAGTCAAACGGCGGCGAATTGGTCATCACGCCGAGCGGGTTGTCATAGACCTTGAGCTCGCCATTCACATATTCGATGACGATCGAATCACCTTTCGAATCATGAACGGTATAATGAAGCGGCAGTTTGCCGACCAGAGCCTCCGGTCCTTTACTGACCCGGATATTCTTGATCGCTTCCTTAACTTCACCGACCGTAGCGAAATTCGACAGAATCCAGGTAATGACTTCGTATTGCGCGATCGTGCTGGAAGCCTTGGCCAGATCGAAG
>Ga0114951_10000621_pt1 | contig 47654 bp, 33 predicted proteins | sample AM7aDNAmetaG_FD_88677 | JGI IMG/M metagenome (GOLD analysis project Ga0114951, IMG submission 88677) | Freshwater microbial communities from Finland to study Microbial Dark Matter (Phase II) - AM7a DNA metaG | ecosystem: Environmental > Aquatic > Freshwater > Lake | place: Finland: Lake Alinen...
GTATGAAGGAAGCCCCACGGGGGTAACTCAGGCCCTGGTTGACAATTTCGCATCAGACCCGGCGCCGATCCGCGTCATTGTTAAGGAAACCTCAAACGGAACCACCCGCACCGTAAAGGTTAAGGTGTTCACAGTAGATGTTGTTCCTGCGGCCTCCTATAAGATTAGGCTGGCAGTACTCGAGCAATGGATCCACTACGCTTCGCCTCCGGGATCCAACGGCGAAAAGGATTTTCCGGACGTTTTCAGGAAAATGGTTCCGTCAACAGCCGGCGATGCATTCGTTCCAGCTGCCCTCGGTGATTCAGTAACACTCACCTACACGTATAACCTTGACCTGGTCAAATGGGATACTACCCAGATCTATTCACTGGCCTTTATCCAGAACGATGCCACCAAAGGCATCCTAAATTCCGGGTCATCCATTGATCCAGACTGGGAGCTGGTTGGCGTTGATCCGACCTTCAAAAAAGGAACAACCGGAGATATCAAGACATTTCATTACCAGGTTCACAACCTTGGCGGGGCGGCTGAACTTTTCCGCTTTAAGCTGATCTCAGCGCAACCTGTCGGCTGGAACGCCGATTTTACCATACATGGTTCAACCCAATCCGACTCGGTCGATATCTCCATCCCGGCAAAAACAACCTACGACCTGGTTGTAAGCACCACCATTGGTTCGGGAGCCGGGATCGGCACCTACGCCATCTCGATGAAGTCGCTTGTTAACACCCAGTTTGCTTCGGTAACCCTGAAATCATTCGTAATGTCGGGTGTTAAGGAGATGATCATCAACAACGATGGAGGATGGGGAGATGGCAGTGGTTTATCGTCGGCCAGTTTCCAGCAGAAGTACATCGATGCGCTGGTCTATTCGGGCAGTACCGCCTATGGTGTGGTAGACCTCACGACCTACAAAAAGGCGAGCAAATATGATTGTTTGTCGGATGTCGTAAACTATTTTTTCAACGTAGGATGGTCGTTCCCCGCCTTTACCGACGAATCTGTTGCCATTTTCAAGCCGGAGCTGAATGCCGGGAAACGCATGCTTGTTTCGGGACAGGATATTGGCTGGGATGTATGGACGGCAGCAGCAAGCGGCGGACATCCGACCGATTCAACCAAGGCTTTCTATACCAACTACCTGGGGGCCCATTTCAATTCGGATGGCACCACAGCCAACAACCAGTATATCGCAAACGCCACCGATCCTGATTTTGGCACGGTTCCCACCTCCCCGCTGACGAATGTTTACGGGGGGACAAATTTCTTCCCCGATGAGATCAATGCCGTTGGCGTCGGATCCAACATTTTTTATTACAATACAGCACAGACCAAGATCGGGGGCGTCAAAGCCACCAACGGAACCTGGAAGACAGTTTATCTGTCAACCAGCCTTGAAATGATGTCGAGCGACGTTGCCCGTAATGAGCTGATCAAGAAAGCCAGGATCTGGTTTGGCGGTACCCCGGTCGGTGTGCCGGCCGACCAGGTGAAAACTGCAAAGCTTGGGCAGAATTTCCCGAACCCGGCCAGCGGGCAGACCACCATCCTGCTGTCGGCCATCGACAGGGATATGATGATTGAAGTTACCGACCTGATGGGCAGGACATTGATGAATGTTCCTGTTCCTTCCGGTGCCACTCAGGTTCAATTATCCACCTCCGCACTCACAAACGGACTCTATTTGTATCGCCTTGTCAGCAATGGCAGGGTGGTCGAGACGAAGAGGATGGAGGTAGTTAAGTAGCGAGGTAGTGAAATAGTGAAATAGCGAAATGGTGAATGGGAAAATATTTCCTGTTCACCATTTCGCTTTTACGGAGGTATAAAGTCTTATTGACGGTTTGTTATGTGGTATTATTTTTCTTTGGGCAGGATTATTTATTGGTATCCGGACCTTTTTTTAATATTCCACAAGATCAGTGTAAAATGAACAGAAACGGCATATGAACCACAACTATCGGGGCAAGGAACCTCGACCCTGCAACACCCGGTTTGAGCAGGCACGGGAAGATATGTTTTGGGTAGTCTTCGTGTAAGCCCGTTACGTAAAACCAGGTGTTTGTCGTCGTTTTTTTTACTTACTGCCGAAATACCTTTGAATTATCGAAAGCAGTTCTTTTTTATTAATCGGTTTTTTAATGTAATCGTTGCATCCCGCTAAAATTGATTTTTCCCTGTCTCCCGATAGTCCGTAAGCTGTTTGTGCAATTATGACAACCTCCCTGTTAAATTCCCGGATTTGCTGCGTGGCTTCATATCCGCTCATTTCCGACAACCGGATGTCCATCAGGATCAGGTCTATATCGGGGTTATCACGGCAAACTTGAACGGCTTCAACCCCTGTGCCTGCTTTCAAGATTTCATTGCCAAACGATTTGACGGTTATATCTATCAACATTCCAGATACCTCATCATCTTCCGCAACCAGGATTTTCAGCTTTCCGACATTAAAAGTTGTTCCCTGAGCAGGGGGGACCTGATCGATGGATTCTTTTACCGGTTCAAAATTGTAAGGTAAAGTAAAATAAAATTCAGATCCCCGTCCCTCTTCACTTGCCAACCAGATTTTACCACCCAGCATTTCGACGTATGCCTTGGTTATTGACAAGCCAAGTCCTGCTCCCTGTTGCGCCATTTTATCGGAAACATCCGCCTGGATGAAACGTTCAAATATTGCCTGCTGACGGTCCTTTGGAATGCCGATTCCCGTGTCTTTCGCATAAAATTCAAGAAAACTGCCTCTTTTGACATAGCCAATTTCAATAGAACCCTCATAGGTATATTTAATCGCATTTTTTACCAGGTTGGTAAAGATGGCAAAGACTTTTTCACGGTCAGTTTTAAGAATGGCTTCATGAACGGGTAAAATGTTTCTGTAGGAGAGCTTGAGACCCTTGGCTTCAACTTCAGGTTTAAAGAATGAATAAATGTCTTCTATTTGCTTGTTGATATTAGATTCATTGATATCCAAATTCATGAGTCCTGCTTCAATTTTTGAAATATCAATTATTTCGTTGATGATATTCAGCATCCGGATCCCGCTTTTTTCGATGATCCGGATGTATTCCTGTTGCTCGTCACCGGTGAGATCAGGCTCTTTCAGCAGGTCGGCAAAACCGAGGATACCGTTCATGGGTGTACGGATCTCGTGGCTCATATTGGCCAGGAATGCAGACTTCAACCTGTCGCTTTCTTCGGCCTGCTCTTTGGCTGCCAGGAGCTTAATTTCCATTTCTTTTTGAATTGTCACATCAATGATTGCCAGGCGAAATTCCGGATCATTCGATGTTATATGGCACTGGCGGGCGCCTTGAATCCGGGCGTAAAAGAAGAGATTGTTCGATTTTTGAATTTTAATATCACAGGGTTGATTCGGCTTTTGGTTAATTAATGTCCGGAAATACATGTAATATACGTCCTGGAAATCACGGTGGATTATTTTGGTGATTTTTTTATCTATATAGTCGTTTTTTTCACTTTCCAGCAGCACGCATGCCGTTTGGTTAATATCTTTTATAACACCATTCAGGTCAACAATTAAGTATCCTACAGGGGCATTATCAAACAAATCAAGATACCGGTCATTGCTTTGCTGAATTTCATCCTGGGAATGAATTAGCTCCTGGTTTTGATGTTCAAGTTCGATTTGATAAATAGATAATTCTTCCACCAGGACTTTCAAATCTGTTTCATACAAGGAGGTTTCAATTTTCTTTCCTCTCCTGAGTTCTTCCTTCGCCCTTTCCCTGAGTAGTTTTGAATTATCCTCCATATTTCAGTTTTTCTTGGTATGAAAAAATATCTCTTTATTTCATTTTCTCATTGGTGACATTCATAACGATGCCAACCAGTAATTTTGGTTTTCCGTTCTCGGTGCGGATTATAGCTCCGCCTTTATCCCGAAACCAAAGGTAGTTGCCGTTTTTGTGTTTTATCCGGTATTCAACAAAATAGTTCTCCTTTTTCCCTTCCAGATATTCCTTCATGGCAGTCATGGCCAATCCGAAATCATCCGGATGGATTAATTTCGTCCAGGCTTCAAAACCTTGTCCGATTTCATCAGGTGTATAGCCAAGTATCGTATATTTTGCTTTCCCGGTTCTGACGATATTATGCTCATAATCCCATTCCCACCATGACATATCGCCCATTTCGAGCGCACTCTCCACATGTTTTCGTTCTGTAATATCCTGGGCAGCGCCCCAGAGTCCCTTAATTTTGCCTGTTTCATCAAATTCTGCCTCTCCCCGAACCCACATCCAACCATTACTGCCATCGGCCCGCAAGGTTTTTAGTTCCAGCTCATATGGGATGCCTGTAATTCTTGTATTTGTTAAAGAAGTCGACAAGATCTCCCAACTTTCATGGGTAAACAACTTCTGATGTTCGTTATAGGGTGGCGGGGGAAGCGCTGGATCAAATCCATACATTTTGTATAGTTCTTCTGTCCACACAACCTCATTGGTCGCGAGATCCAGATGCCAGCTTCCTATATGTGTTATCTGCTGCGCTCGTTTTAATTCGTGTTCGCTCCTGATCAGTTTTTCTTCAGCCAGCTTACGTTTGGTAATATTGACAAAAGTCACAATGACTCCTTCCACCGCGTTCTCAGCAGTACGGTAAGGGATAATACTCATTAAGTAGCATTTGCCCTTATTGTCCATGATCTCTCGTTCGAAGGGCTGCAACGAATCATATACAGATTCAATTTCGCCAATTAAATGATTGTCAAAGTTGCTTAATGATAAATGCCTCAAGGGGCGTCCGATATCAGAAGTGATAATATTGGTCAGTTTGCTTGCAACGTCATTAACTTTGCGGATGATCATATGCTGATCGAGATACAAAGTCCCTATTTGCGTATTCTTCAAAAGGTTTTCGACATCTGAGGTCAGTTCGGTGAGTTCTTCTATCTTTCGGATATGTTCCGAATTAACGGTATATAATTCTTCATTAACTGATTGCAACTCTTCATTGGTACTTTGCAACTCTTCGTTTGAGGCAATCAACTCTTCGTTCGACGATTGCAGTTCTTCATTGCTTGTTTCAAGCTCTTCAACAGTAGCCTGGAGGCTTTCGCTTTTTAACTGCAACTCCTTTTCTAACTCATCAATCCGCTCGTTATAATGCATTTGAATATTCACCTTCCCGGTTTTAGACGGCTTTTTCGCGGCTTTGGCTTTATCTTTCTCGTTAAAGGAAATCAGGTAATAGATGTTGCTGTTAACCTTATCTGTGATTTTTTTACACGACAGTGTTAGTTGTTTTCCGATATTTTTCGATTCAATGTTTTCAATAATGGTTTCATCATTACTTTTAGATGCAAGGCGAATAAGGCTGCTGACAAAAATTGAATTTTCCTTGGAAAGCATCTTAAGCAGGTTAATGGTAATCTGGCCAGTGGGAATACTTAAATAGTCGTTTACATTATTGATGGTATGAAGAATTTCGCAATTTTCGTCAATGACAACCGAAGGCGGTAAATAATCGCCCATTACCTGGTCAAACAACACTTCCAAAAAGCGATTTTTGCCCTTTGGTGTTTTAAGAAAAGAATTTACATGCAAAATTTCGGGATAGTTTTTCAATAGCGAAGATTGAATTACCCCTGATTGGATTGGCGGTTTATAATTCAATTGTTTTTGGAAAATTTTTGATTTATTGTCGATAACTTTAAACCCTTTGGCCATGTTTCCCAACGATTCGCTGGAACCAAGAAACATGTACCCGTTTTCATTCAGCGAAATATTGAACAATGAAAAAATATTTTGCTGAATGTCGGGATTCACATAAATCAGGAAATTGCGACAGGAGATAAGGTCCAATTTAGAAAATGGAGGATCGTTGATAATATTTTGCCGGGCAAAAACGATCATTCCACGGATATTTTCATTTATCTGGTAACCGCTTTCTTTCCGGATAAAGAACCGGGTAAGCCTCTCCGGCGAAACATCGGAAACAATATTATCGGGGTAAAATCCGGCCGCCGCATATTCCAACGAATCTGTATCCAGGTCGGTAGCGAATATTTTTACCTCCCTGCTGATATTGCATTCAGCCATGCACTCCTTAAACAGAATGGCGAGTGAATAGGCCTCTTCGCCGGTTGAACATGCGGCAACCCAGATCCGTATTTCCTTTTTTGACGAAACTGACTCGATTACTTTTGAGATCACCTGGCTCTTTAAACGGTTAAACGCTGCTTCGTCTCTGAAGAAACGCGTCACACCGATCAGCAGTTCATTAAAAAGAATATTTATCTCCTTGCTGTTGTTAATTAAAAACTTAGTATAATCATCAATTTTTTGGAAACGGTTGATACTTATTCTCTTCTCCAGTCGCCGTATGATCGTATTTTCCTTATAACAGGAGAAATCGACATTTTTAGCGTCATTCAGAATGGCAATAACCTTTGACATCTGGCTTTGTTCGCTTGCTAACAGGGATTCAATTTTCCTGTTTTCTTTTACAAAAGGATGCTTTATGTAGTTAATAAGTTCTTCGGCCAATTGTTTGGGAGGCATGATGATATCAACCATTCCGGTAGATATTGAACTATGCGGCATACTCTCAAATTTGGCAGATTTCTCGTCTTGTGCCATGGTCATGCCACCAAATTCCTTAATAGCTTTTATCCCTAATGTTCCATCACTTCCGGCACCGGAAAGGATGATCCCAACTGCATTTTTTTCCTGGTCTTTTGCCAGGGAACGGAAGAAAATATCGATGGGCAAATTTAAAGTCCGGTTAGCGCCTAATTCATTGAGGTATAAAATACCATGAAAAATCGTCATATTCATTTTAGGCGGAATCAGGTAAATGTGATTCGCATTTAAAGCCATTCCATCCGTAACAACCTCAATTTTAATAGAGGTAAACCGCGAAAGCAACTCATTCATAAAGCTCTTGTAATCGGGCGACAAGTGCTGTATAATTACAAATGCAGCATCCGGTTCCGGTATCATGCTTCTGAAAAAATCCTGCAATGCTTCAAGTCCGCCGGCCGAAGCCCCAATGCCAACAATAGGAAAATTGAGAATGGTTTTACCCAACTTATAATCAAAATCGTCTTTTGTAATGTCTGATTTTTTAATTTTCATACTGTTATTGTTATAACGTTCTCAGTACAATAATACAAAAAAATCATTTTCATGAACTTCCTGGAAATTGTTTTATGATTTGGTGGTTTCGGGCAGCCATGCCGGTTTATTGCTAATGGATCAATTGTTCACCCGCTCACCTGTTCACCCTGATTTACCTGCCACAGACCTTCTTTATCCACCCCGCCATCATCTCAAGCGCCTCAGACGCAATGGTCTCTTCGATTTTTGAGTATTCATTCGGGCTCCCCGTGGTGGCATGCTGGAAAAGGTGATTCAGCCCGGGCAGTTCTTCAATGGTGTAGTGCACATTCCCGCCAAAAATCATGGCTTTTTCGATGGACTGGAGATTCTCGTGGGCGGGCACCTGGAGATCGAGGCTGCCATTAATCGCCAGCAACGGGCATTTGACCCGTGTCAGGTAATCCTGCGGGTCGAGGGTGAGGAAACACCGGAACCAGGGAGAAACGAGGGGTGAGATCCTGGCCGTAACTTCCGCATCAGATAGTTTGTGATAACTGGTGTCGCGTGCATTTTTTTTATCGAAATCGGCAAACAGCACGCGGATTTTCTGTTCGGCTTTGGTATTGTTGCTGTTTTTTTTCAGGATCGTGTAGATATCCCGTCCCAGCTTGTCATTGTTACGGATTGCATTTTCATCAATTTTTTCAGCCCTTGATATCAGTGCCGACTGCAACAGGAGGATCTGTTCGCCGGTGATTCCGGGACCGGCCATAAGCACGACAAATGCAACATCTTTCTGCTGTGATGCCACGATCGGGGCAATGATCCCGCCTTCACTGTGACCAATAAAACCTATTTTGGTGTTATCTATTTCCGGACGTTTTTTCAGGAAATCGAGTGCGGCTTCCGCATCAGAAGCAAAATCAAGGGTAGTGGCCGATTTGAAATCGCCACCCGACCTGGCGACGCCCCGGTCGTCGTACCGGAAAACGGCAATTCCCTGGCGGGTGAGGTAATCGGCGAGGACTAGAAACGGCTTATGTCCCATCAACTCTTCATCCCTGTTTTGCGGCCCCGACCCGGTGATGAGGATCGCTACAGGAAACGGGCCTCCCTTTTCGGGTGTTGTAAGCGTCCCTGCCAGGTCAAACCCTCCGGCGGAATTCGGAAACATAACCTCCTCAGAATGGTAAGGAAACGGATGTTTCGGCTCCTGCGGACGATTCATCGCGATCTTTTTCTCCTGGCGGTTCATGGTGAGCGGGAACGCCATTCCCGACTGTTTCCATGTTCCTGCAATGGAGGAATAGCCCTCATTGATCCTGCCGCTGAACTTTCCCCCGATCTTTTTCGAAGAGACTAAAATGGAATCATCTTTCAAAAAAACTTTGCTGGTTGGCAGATCCACGGCCCCCTGGTCGGGACTGTCGAAGGTGACAACCATGCTATCTGCCTTGTTGAAGGAGATGTTCATGACAAGCCGCAGTTCCATCCCCTGCACCTTAAGCACCCCCGCCCAGGAACCCTCAAACTGTTTGGTTTTCACCTGCGCCTTCATTCCTGCTGAAACTGCTAAAAACAAGAGCACTGTGAGGTAAAGTCGCGAAAAGTGGTAGATTGTTTTCATGATGTTTTTTTTTGGAGGATGATTAGGATAACAGGTGGACAGGTGGACAGGTGGACAGGTGGACAGGTGGCCAGGTGGCCAGGTGGCCAGGTGGACGAATGAACCGAAGTCTCACAATTTTACCATTTTACCATTTTACCATTTTGCCATTTCACCATTTCACGATTTCACGATTTCACAATTTCACAATTTCACAATTTCGCTACCTCGCTACCTCGCTACTTCACAATGGATGTTGCAAAACTATTCGAATATGCCGCGAAAAAGCCAACTCCACCATTGCTCACATTGCTTTTAATATTTGCCGGGGGACCGGTAAAAAATGGAATGTTAAACCCCGACCGGTCAACTTCCATTATAAAATTATAATATTCTTTTGTAATTCCCGACATCTGCAGTGTAATTGTGTCGCCGGGATGGATTGTTGACCATGTATGAGCATTGTTGAGGCGCATAACGGGCACTCCGTTCATATAACTGCCATTGTAGAATTTGTCATCGGAGATCACCTTTTTAGTAATGGTGTCGGTGATCAGTTGCCGGTTACGGTAAAGGTTGAAGAGGTAATAGTTGGTTTCATTCGCGGGGTCCTGGGCCCACACTTTGATGATCCAGCGGCCTTCTGTACCTGCCGTTGCATCGAATTCAGCCGACACCGAGTCGATATGCGGCACTGAGGGTATTGCCGACGAGGCCTCCACGCTGGTTACCCCGGCAACCGGATCGTGCAGGGCAACATGAAGGGTATATGTATTCCCGATTTTTCCGGCAAAGCCCCGATCAGTCTGGTATATGCCAGAGATTCCCGGAAGCGATTCGTGAAGCGTATAGGTGTTGACCCCGTCGGCAACGGTCACCGTAGCGTTGACTATCCGGGGTGCCGGTTCATTCGAGAAATAATCAGACGATTTGGTCAGGGAAACGGCATAGACGCCGGTGTCGGATTGAACGTTGCCATCCACAACCACACGGGTATAGGTCGTGTCAAGCTTTACGTTGATCTTTTCGGTGCAGGCTGCTGCCAGCAATGAAAGCAGGAGGATTTGGAATATTTTTCTAGTCATTGTTGAAATGGAAATTAAAGGTAACAGAAGGGATGATCCCAAAAAGATATACCTTCTCGGCATAAGTAACGTCGCGGTTGACGTTATCCTGTGTAAAGTTGATCGACCAGGTGTTATGCCGGTTGTAAGCATTGTAGACCGAAAAATTCAGATCCCAGTTGAATTTCCGTCCTGCCTTTTCTTTGCTGTAATAGGTAAGGGCTATGTCGAGACGATGATAATCCTGGTATCTGTATTGGTTTCTGTCAGAGTAAATCGGGACAATCTTTCCGCCTATTTCGGCACGTCCGGTTGGAAATGTGACCGGTGCGCCCGTGGCATAAACCCAGTTTGCAGAAACGCTTAAACGCTTGCTGATAGTGTAGTTGAGCACAACCGAAATATTGTTGGGTTTGTCGTATGGAGCCGGGTAGGGGGTGCCGCTGTTGATCCCGCTGATCTGCCGGAAGGTCCTCGACCAGGTGTAGCTGACCCATCCGTTGAACTTGGTTTCGTTGATCCGCACGAGGCATTCAACGCCATACGACCAGGCCTTCCCGGTGCGCACTTCACCTTCAAGTTTGTTGTTGAGCAAAAGGTCGGCGAAATCTTTGAAATCGACCACATGCTGCATCCATTTGTAATAGGTTTCAACCGAGGTTTCAATCGTATTTCTTCTGAAATTCCTGAAATACCCCAGTGCGACCTGGTCGGCGATCTGGGGTTTTATATTGGGACTGGCGGGGAACCATACGTCGAGCGGTGTTCCAACCGTCGAGTTCTGTGCCAGCTGAAGGTACTGGTATGTGCGCGCGTAACTGGCCTTGACGGAGTGCACGCTGTTGATATCATAAAGCAGGCCAAGCCGCGGTTCGAGTCCTGCATAGGTATGGTACAGGAGGCCTGATTTGTAAACGGTGGAATCGACTGCCTTGTAGGCAGTGTCATAATGAAATACAGTGCCGGGCCCGGTATTCTGGAACATGGAGAGGCGCAAACCGTATTTAACGGTAAGATGGTCCCCGAACTTCTGTTCATTGCTGCCATACACGCCGGTCTCAAACCCGTAATTATTCGGCACCTTCACGCTGGTCACCACCGATTTGTCGCCAATTCCCTTTGCCTCCCCCGGACTGAACATGTGATAGATCTCCGAAACACCGAATTTGATCGTGTTCTTTGTATTGAGGTAATAACTGAAATCGCCTTTCATCCCGATATCCCGGAGGGTTGAAGTCCAGTTGAAGGAGGTTGTATTCCCGTCGGGGGTCCCCAGGTTATACAGGTAGTTGCTGTATATCAGCGAGAAATTCGAAAATAACTGCCGGGTGAAAAGATGGTTCCAGCGCGCTGTTGCCGTTTCGTTGCCCCATTTCATCGTGGCAAAGCCGTTTTTAAAGATATCGCGTCCAAAATATCCCGACAGAAAAACCTGGTTGTTGTCGTTGATTTTATAATTTAGCTTGGCATTCAGATCATAAAAGTAGAGTTTGTTGTTATGCAGATTCTTGTTGGAGGACAAAGGAAGGAAAATATCAGCATAGGTACGGCGCCCCGACACTACAAATGAGCACCGGTCCTTGATAATCGGACCTTCAATGGTTAACCTGCTTGAAATAAGCCCTATCCCTCCGTTGACTTCAATTTTTTTCGAATTCCCGTCATTCATGCGAATATCAAGTACCGAGGATAGCCGTCCACCGTAATTGGCAGGGATGTCACCTTTGTAAAGCTTAACATCCTTGATCGCATCATTGTTGAACACGGAGAAAAAACCCATCAAATGGGAAGCGTTGTAAACGGTGGCTTCATCAAGCAGGATCAGGTTCTGATCGGACGCCCCGCCGCGAACGCTGAATCCGCTCGAACCTTCGCCAACCGACTGAACGCCTGGCAGCATCTGAATGGCCTTGATCACGTCGACTTCGCCAAACAGGGCCGGGATATGCTGGATGGTCTTGATATCCATCCTGAAGGTGCTCATCTCAGGTTTAACGACATTTTTATCATTCTTTTCACTGGTGATCTCCACCTCTTTCAGATCGTGCGACAGCGGTTCCATCTCCAGGTTGATCCTGAACTCTTTCTTCGTAGAGAGATCAACGGTTTTTGTAACTGTTTTATAACCTACATAAGAATAAACCAGGGTGTACTGGCCAACATTCAGGGTGAGCGAGTAGTTGCCGTAAACATCGGAGACTGCGCCGGTTTTGATTTCGCGAACAAAAACGGTAGCTCCCAACAGGGCCTCACCACTGCGTTTGTCTGAGATCTTGCCGCTGATCGAAACATGGCCGGGGGCCTCAGTACAGAAACCATGAAGACTAATTAAAATAAAAAGACCGAAAAAAAGTGAGAAAGCGGATTGCTTCATGTTTGGATAAAAGTTATTCAATTATTTTCTGATAATCCGGAATTCCCCGTTTACCCCGAGTTTGATGATTTGGGAAGGCTTGATACTGCTGTGTGTGCCAAATTGTTCATCAACGGCATGGTCAATCCCGTCGATTATCTCACGCGAAATTTCTCTGAACGAGAGGGGAGGTTTGTCACCTGAGAGATTGGCAGATGTTGAAACGATGGGCTTGCCGAATTTCCGGATCAGTTTCTGGCAGAATTCGTTTTGCACTACCCTGATCGCAACTGATTTGTCGTCAGCAATCACACTGTCGGGCAGGTTCACGGCATTGGGGTAAACGATGGTCAGTGGGAATTCGGCAAACTCGATCAGGTCCCACGCAAGTTCGGGCATCTCCCTGACGTAATTCAGTATTTTCTCAGCGCGGTCGACCAGGATGATCATGCTTTTACTTTCGGTACGCTGCTTCATTGCAGAAATCTTCTCTACTGCAGCAGCATTGGTAGCATCACACCCGATTCCCCAGATGGTGTCGGTAGGATATAATATGATCCCGCCTTCCTTTAAAATGCGGGTACACTCCTGTATTTCATTGTCAAAGATATCCATGGTGCGAATTTGAATTCCGACTGTTAAACGTGAAAGTTGGCGGTAAATTGCCTGATCCGGTATATTCTGAAAGTTCAGACAACAGCGCGTGAAAGGACATTCCCAGCAGTTATATCCTGAGTACTTCCGGTGAAAACACTGCTTATGCTTTCAGCCGGGCGGTCAGTTGTCCGACCCTGATATCAAAGGCACACCTGAAATGTTGTTCAGGGCAGGCCCGGTATCCATGAAGTCCGCAGGGACGGCACGGCAACTCCTGTTCGGTTTCAACGACGCATGAGTCGTCGGAGAGCGGCCCGAAGCCAAAACCGGGGATGGTGGAGCAATAGACGGCGGTAACCGGTGCATTTACGGCGGAGGCGAGGTGCATGGGGGCCGAGTCGTTCGTGAAGTTCATCCGGGCATCCTTCATCAGGGCTGCAGACTGTAGAAAAGTGAGTTTGCCGGCAAGATTCCTGAGTCCGGGATGAGCAGCCTTTTCAATAATTTCCTCGCACAGGTTGTGATCATTGCCTGCCCCGAGCAGGAATACCGTGGCTTCACGGGGAACCTGCCTGATAATTTCCACCCATTTATCCGTTGGATACTGTTTCGTGAACCACAGTGAAGCAGGCGAAAACGTATAGTATAAGCCGGTCTTCATCAGGCCCACATGGCTGAAATCGGCAGCGGAGGGATATAACTTGGGCATTGTTCTGGTGTTCCCGGTAATCCCTTCGATTAGTGACAAATTCCGGTCGATTTCATGCACCCCGTCAAGTTTGTGGCTGATTTTCCGGGTGAACAGGAACGACACCGGGTTTTTGTCAAAACCAATGGTCTCAGCGGCGCCCGACAACACTGTCAGCAATCCCGTTTTAAAAAAGCGTTGCAAGTTTACCACCACACTGTACCTGGATTTCCTGACCCGCCCGATCAACCTGAGGAAATGGCGGGTTGAATGCGACCTTTTGTCCCATACCAGTACTTCATTCAGGAACGGATGGCCTGCAAACAGGCTTTCATTGCCTTTTTTTACCAGAAGGTCGATGCTGCTGTCGGGGAAAAACTGGTGAAGTTTTTCCAGTACCGGCGTTGCCAGGATGACATCCCCAATCGAGGCTGTTTGAATTACCAGTATTTTTTTCATCTAAACAGCCACATCAAATTCGCGTAATGCCTGGTTCAGGGAGGTCTTCAGGTCGGTGGAGGCAGTACGTTTCCCGATGATCAAAGCACAGGGAACCTGGTATATCCCGGCTGGGAAAGTTTTTGGCAGGGTTCCCGGGATCACCACCGACCTTTCCGGCACAAAACCTTTGAATTCAACGGGCTCTTTCCCGGAAACATCAATGATTTTTGTCGACGCAGTAAGAACAACATTGGCACCGAGCACCGCTTCCCTGCCAACCCTGACGCCTTCCACTACGATGGAACGGGAGCCAAGAAAACAATGGTCTTCAATAACGACCGGGGCAGCCTGAACCGGTTCAAGAACTCCGCCGATGCCCACGCCGCCGCTGAGATGGCAATGTTTTCCGATCTGGGCGCATGAACCTACCGTGGCCCACGTGTCGATCATCGTACCCGAATCAACATACGCACCGATGTTAATGTACGACGGCATCATAACAACCCCTTCGGCAATGAAGGAACCATAGCGGGCAATGGCGTGCGGTACCACGCGGATCCCGAGTTTGTCGTAGTTCTTCTTGAGGGGGATCTTGTCATAAAACTGAAACGGGCCAACCTCGGTCAGCTCCATTTTCCGGATGGGAAAATAAAGGATCACGGCCTTCTTGATCCATTCATGGGTAACCCATCCTTCTTCAACCGGCGTTGCGATCCGGAGCAAACCCTGGTCGAGCCGGGCCACAACGTCACAAATCGCCTGCTGTGTTTCGTCCTTCTTCAGCTGTTCCCTGTTCTCCCACGCTGATTCAATGATCTCTCTGAGGTGCTCCATGGTTTTTGTTTGCATTGATCCGATGGCATTGGTAGCCCATGATTACTCTGTTCCAAAATTAGATAAAATTTTAAATCTTTGTACCTTTGCACAAAATATAGGCCATGGGCAGGATCGTTGCTATTGATTACGGACAGAAGAGAACAGGGCTTGCCGTGACGGATGAACTGAAGATCATTGCCACCGGACTTACAACAGTGAGAACGGTTGACCTGATGGATTTCTTAAAGGAATATGTTAAAAAAAACAACGTTGAATGTTTTGTGGTGGGAGAGCCGAAACAGATGAACAATACGCCATCGGAATCGGCCGTGTATATTGAACCATTTGTGAAGGCGCTCCGGACCGGTTTTCCCGCGATTGCGGTTGCACGCATGGATGAACGGTTTACGTCGATCATGGCCACCCGTACGATCAGGGAAGCAGGATTAAAGAAAAAAGACAGGCAGGATAAAGCGCTGGTTGATACCGTGAGCGCTACCATTATTCTGCAGTCCTATATGGAAGCGGCGAGATAGAGAAATGGTGAAATGGTGAAATAGTTAATATATGTCCACCTGTCCACCTGTCCACCTGACCACCTGTCCACCTGACCACCAAATAATTAACCTAAACTAAAAACAACAACCCAATATGATATTGCCTGTAGTAGCGTACGGACATCCGGTTTTAAAAAAAGTTGCCGAGCCTGTTGGCCCTGATCTTCCTGATTTCAGGGAATTCCTGGAGAACATGTGGGAGACCATGTACCAGTCGGACGGTGTGGGACTGGCAGCGCCCCAGGTCAACCGGTCGATCCGTGTGATTGTAATTGATGCATCGGCATTTGCTGAAAAATATCCTGAGTCTGAAAATTTTAAAAAGGCTTTTATCAACGCGCACATTTACAGGGAAGAAGGAGAGGAGTATCCTTTCAATGAAGGCTGCCTCAGCTTCCCCGGATTGCGCGAAGATATCATGCGGAAGCCGGTTATTCATATAAAATACCATGATGAAAATTTCGTGGAACATGATGAACGCTATGATGGCGTCCTTGCCCGCATCATCCAGCACGAATACGACCATATCCAGGGTGTTGTGTTTGTCGACCGCCTGCCGTCGCTGAAGAAAATGCTGCTCAAGCGGCGGTTGTCCGACATAAGCAAGGGAAATGTGGAAGTGGGTTACAGGATGATGTTTCCACAGATAAAAAAAGGGAGAAGGTAGGGGATTTTGGATTTACGATTTACGATCTACGATTTACGATTTACGATTTACGATTTACGATTTTGCGATTTTGCGATTTTAAATTGTGTTGCAAGTCAGACGTTTGTTTCTCTTATACATGACAAAATAAAAACAAATCAAAAATAACATAGCTGAAATATGAATAAGACAACAACATTCTTGCTGCTGGCAGTTTTTGGATTGATGGCTGCCTGCAGCCCTTCGCGTGAAAAGACAGTAAACCGGATCCAGGTGCTGGAAAAAAGTTTGTTTTCTCCCGAATCTGTCAGTTTTAACAAAGCAAAAGCTGACAGTCTGATGGCGTTATATGAAGACTTTATCAAGGCCAACCCCAAAGATTCCCTGGCGCCCGGGTTTTTGTTCAAGTCGGCCAATGTAGCCATGAATATGGGAGATGGCACTAAAGCAATCAATTTGTTTGACAAGTATCTCCAGGATTATCCCGACAAACCGAAAGCAGCGATCAGCATGTTTTTCAAAGGATTCGTCTATGAAAATGTACTTCACAACCTGGATAAGGCCCGTGAGATATACCTGCTGTTCATTGAAAAATATCCTTCAAACGACTTTGTCAAGGATGCCAAAATGGCCCTGATGAACCTTGGAAAAACACCGGAAATGCTGGTAAAGGAGTTTGAATTGAAAAGACAGGCTGATAGCCTCAGAATAGGAGATTCTCTGGCACAAGGGAAGAAAAAGAAACGGAAATAGCAGATTTTTGGCACTTCGGCCTCGCTCAGTGTGCCATCATCCCCAAATCCTCACATCCTCAAATCATTTAAACCGGCTTTCCAGGAAATTCGACAATCCTGAAGGGGTTATTTCTTCGAACAGCCTGCCTTCATAGCTGTAGGCAATCTCACCGCGTTCTTCGGAAACGATAATGGCAATGGCATCGGATTTCTCGGTGATCCCGACTGCGGCGCGATGTCGCAGACCATAAAATGTCGGAATATCCGCCCTGTTTGAAACTGGCAGGATGCATCGTGCGGCCCTGATCTTATCGCCGATGATTACCACTGCCCCATCATGCAGCGGGCTGTTCTTGAAGAAGATGGTCTCGATCAACACCTCGGAGATTCTGGCATCAACAGGCTGGCCGGTAGCGATGTACTGCGCAAGTTCGTTCTGCTGGGAGATAACGATCAGTGCACCCGTTTTGGTCTCCGCCATTTTCTGGCATGCCATCACGATCTTGTCGATGTTGAGGTTGACCGGGTTGTTCACTTTAAAACGCCAGAAAAGGAACCTTTTGCGCTGGCTTTTTATGATCCGGGTGTTACCCACCATCAGTAAAAACTGGCGAATCTCGGGCTGAAAAACCACGATAAGCGCGATAACCCCCACACTGATAAACTGCCCGAGGATTTCGGTCAGCAACTGCATCTGGAAAGCCTTCACAATTTTCCAGATCAGGTACAATGCAATGATCCCGATAAAGATCCTGATTGCGGCAGTTCCTTTTACCAGGTTGTAAATTTCGTATAAAAGGATGGCAAACAGGATGATATCAACAACATCAACAATTCTGAGTGAGAAGAGGCCGGTTAGGAGCATGGGTGAAGGATATTGAAATGGTAAAATGGTGAAATGGTAAAATGGTGAACGGGTAAACGGGTGAAAATTGAGCTGCAAAGTTAGCAATTTACGTTCAACCGATCATTTTTACCAGTCTGATGGCTTCAACGGCTTCTTTCACGTCGTGTACCCTAAGGATATCCGCGCCTTTAAGCAGGGCGATGGTGTTTAAAACTGTTGTGCCATTCAGCGCATCTTCAGGCTTTATTTGCAATACCCTGTTGATCATTGATTTCCGCGATAAACCGGCCAGGATGGGTACGCCCGCTGCTCTGAACTCATCCAGCCTTGAAAGCAACGAAAAATTGTGAATCACATTTTTTCCAAATCCGAACCCCGGGTCAAGAATCACCTGTGAAACTCCTTTTTCACGACACCGGGCAAGCTGCTGTTCAAAGAAATAGTTGACCTCGGCCACAACATCGGAGTAAAAAGGATTGTCCTGCATGGTGGCCGGCGTTCCTTTCATGTGCATCAACACATAGGGAACATTGAGCGATGCGACAGTATCCAGCATGCCCTGGTCGAACCGGCCTCCGTATATGTCGTTGATCATCGTGGCGCCATTTTCAACGGCAGCGCGGGCTACTCCGGAGCGGAATGTGTCGGCCGAAAAAATAGTTTCAGGAAAAGTACTGCAAAGCAACTGCAATGCAGGTATGATCCGTTCCATCTCCTCTTCTTCAGGCACATCAGCCGCTTTCGGACGCGAGGAGACCGCGCCGACATCGATGACCGATGCACCGTCACTAATCATTTTTTCACTCTGCCGGAGCCAGGAATCACGGTCAGGATACCTTCCGCCATCGTAAAAGGAATCAGGTGTCAGGTTGAGGATTCCCATCACAACCGGCGTTGACAGATCAAGCGTTTTTTTTCCGCAGAATAGTTTTGACATACCACGCCCGTTATTTAGGATGACCGGAATAATTCCATTGCTGCAAATGTTATTATTTTGTTAAATTCAGCATCCAAAAGTACGATCAATAGCGAGATTTTTGTTAATTTTAGCCTCAAATTTATCAGCATGAAGATTCTTAGAAATATTTTCCGGATACTCGTCGGGCTCGTTTTCGTTTTCTCCGGTTTTGTCAAAGGGGTTGACCCTTTGGGTACCGTTTACCGCATGGACGACTATTTCATCGCTTTCAACATTCCATGGTTTACAAGCTTCAGCCTGGTATTGACAATTATGCTCTGCACACTTGAATTTATACTTGGCATCAGCCTGCTCTTCAACCTGTGGATCCGGAAAACCGTTTGGCTGCTGGTACCCATGATGATGTTCTTCACGATCCTTACATTTTTTGATGCTGTTTATAATCTTGTCCCTGATTGCGGGTGTTTTGGCGATGCGCTGAAAATCACTAACATACAGACATTTGTAAAGAACCTGTTCCTCATGGCCCTGGCCCTGCTGATTTTCGCCTGGCGCAGGAAATACAGGAGTCTGCTTGCCCCCCGGTGGGAAATTATGCTGCTTCTTGTTACGATAGCCGGTTATGCCACCATGTCGTTGCAGTGTTACCGGCATCTGCCGCTGATCGACTTCATGGCCTGGAAAGTAGGAAACAAAGTCAATCAAACCGAAACCAAACCGGTAACGTTTTATGTGACCTACAAAAACAAACATACCGGTGAAGAGAAGGAATATGTGTCGCCTAACTACCCATGGAATGATTCGACCTGGCTCAAGGTATGGATTTTTAAAAGTCAACGGGTCATTGACCCGAATAAGAACCAGGGATTGGTTCTCAGGGTTGAGGACCAGTATGGCGCGGATTATACCGCCAGTGTTCTTAATAACCACGATTATCAGTTTATCCTGGTTGCTTATGATCTTACAAAGTCTGGTACCGAAGGGTTTCATAAAATTTTGCCGCTGTATAAAAAAGCCATATCCGATGGCTATTCATTTATCTGTCTTACAAATTCCCTGCCGGCCGTGATAAAAAAGTTCAGGCTTGCAAACGGAACCGCATTCGATTATTATAGTTCCGACGATGTGGTGCTGAAAACCATGGTGCGCTCCAACCCCGGGCTGATCCTGCTGAAAGACGGTGTCGTGCTGGCAAAATGGGGCTTCCGTGATTTTCCACAGTACGATGAAGTAAAATCCAGGTATATGAAAAAATAACCACCAGGCATCCAATCTTTAGATTTCAGATTTTAGATTTCAGATTTTAGATTTTAGATTTTAGATTTCAGATTTCAAAATTCATTATTCAATATTCATTTTCCCCTTATCCCAGCCCCGGCAATCAACATGGCCCACTTTATCCTGAAGCGTTTATGGTACGGCTTGCTGGTGTTGCTGGGGGTGATCGTTGTTGTTTTTTTTCTTTTCAACGTTCTTCCCGGCGACCCTGCCCGGATGATGCTCGGCCAGCGTGCCGATGTTGCCTCTGTTGAAGCCATCAACAGGGACCTGGGCCGCGACAAGCCTTTGTTCCTTCAGTTTTTGAACTACCTGAACGATCTTTCACCGGTTTCCCTGCACAATACCAGCGACAGGAACAGCTTCCTGTTCCTCGACCGGGAGAAATATGGCAGGACGCTGCGTGTGATGGCATTCGGCAGCACGTCAGTTGTATTGAAAGAGCCGTACCTTCGCCGTTCATACCAGTCAAAAAGGAACGTGACGGAGATACTTGCCGAGGGGTTCGTCAACACGATTATCCTCGCACTCACCGCTATGGCGTTTGCTATCATATTCGGCATAGCGATAGGGATTATATGCGCCATTTATAAAAATAGTTTTGTTGACCGGGCTGCACTGGTGTTCTCCGTGCTGGGGATGTCGCTGCCATCATTTTTTGTTGCCATACTTAACGCATGGGTTTTTGCGTTTGTATTGGTAAAGTACACCGGTCTCAATATGTCGGGGAGCCTTTATGGCGTGGATGATTTCGGCGGCGGCAGCTTCCTTGAACTGAAAAACCTGTTACTGCCTGCGCTGACTCTCGGGATACGCCCGCTGGCCATCATCGTGGAACTGACCAGGAATTCGCTGCTTGAGGTGATGACCCAGGATTACATCCGGACAGCCAGGGCCAAGGGTGTAAGCGAAACAGCAATTGTTCTTAAACATGCCCTGAAAAATGCCTTAAATCCTGTTGTCACGGCAATTTCTGGCTGGCTTGCTTCGCTGCTTGCAGGAGCCGTTTTTGTCGAGTTCATCTTTGACTGGAAAGGGATCGGCGTAGTGATCGTGAATGCGCTTGATAAATATGATTTTCCTGTTGTCATGGGAGCTGTTCTTTTTATTTCCATCATCCTGATTATCATCAATTTCCTGGTTGATATCCTTTATGGGTTGCTTGATCCGCGCATCCGGCTGCAATGACCCCGGAGTAAATGCCCATCATCAGACAAATGAAAATATTTTATAAAACCTAACTATACAAATATCATGAGAAAAAAAATTGTTGCCGGAAACTGGAAGATGAACAAAGTGTTTGCTGAAGCCGAAACGCTGATCACTGAGATCGCTGACGCACTGGATGAAGTGGAACTGATCAATACGGAGGTTGTCCTTTGCCCGCCGTCGATCTACCTTGAAATGACCACGGATGTAGCTGAAGAGGCAAATTTCATGGTTGGAGCACAGAACGTCTATCCCGAAGATTCGGGCGCTTTTACCGGCGAAATAAGTCCGCTGATGCTTAAGGCGCTCAAGGTGGATTACTGCATTGTCGGGCATTCGGAACGGAGGAAGTATTTCGGCGAGAGCAACGAATTCCTGCTGCGCAAGGTTGATGCCCTGCTGAAACATGGAATCCGCCCGATCTTCTGCTGCGGTGAACTGTTGCCTGAGCGTGAAGCCGGCCAGCATTTTGATGTGGTGAAAAAACAGGTGGAAGAGTCGTTGTTTCACCTTGGTGCAGAGGCCTTTGCCCGCATCGTCATCGCATATGAACCGGTATGGGCCATTGGGACCGGCGTTACGGCCTCAAAGGAACAGGCCCAGGAGATGCATGCTTACATCAGGCAGTTGGTTGCGGAAAAATATAATGCAAAGACCGCCGAGAATACCACCATTTTATACGGGGGCAGTTGCAATGGCAAGAATGCCATGGAACTCTTTGCCCAGCCTGATGTTGACGGCGGGCTGATCGGTGGCGCCTGCCTGAAGGCAGAGGAATTCATGCAGATTGTTACATCTCTTTAGCCATGGATTACATCGAAATAACAATCAGCGACTTCCGGGATTTTGATGCTGAAATCATCATGGCCCAGCTGGCGGAACTCGGGTTTGAAAGTTTCACTGAAACGGACGAACTGCTGCAGGCTTATATCAGTGAAGATGCGTACAATTCCGAAGCAATAGGTTCCTATCTGGACCAATTGCAGGCAGATCACGGCATCGGGTATGCTTCTCAGAAAATACCTGCCCAAAATTGGAATGCATTATGGGAAAGTGCCTATGAACCCGTTACCATTGCCGGTAAATGCCAGGTCAGGGCGCCTTTTCATGAAGCAATGTCCGGGATTCAATACGATATCGTGATAGAGCCAAGGATGTCGTTCGGAACTGCGCATCACGAAACTACCTCTCTGATGCTGGAACTCATGATGCAGGAAGATATGCAGGGCAAAAGGGTGCTCGACATGGGATGCGGGACGGGGGTGCTGGCCATCCTCGCCCACAAGATGAACGCAGCAGAAGTGGTCGCCATCGACAACGACGACTGGGCCTATGCCAATGCCCTTGATAACATGGCAAGCAACAAGGCAGGGGAAGTGGTTGTCATACAGGGCGAGGCTTCTGCGATTTCTCAGCCCGGGTATGACGTGATTGCGGCAAATATCAACAGGAATGTATTGCTTCGTGATATCCCCGTCTACACCGGGTTCCTGAATCCCGGCGGAGTAATGCTGGTGAGCGGCTTTTATGAAGCCGACCTCTCACTGATCAGGGAAGTGGCAGAAAAATCGGGGCTGCATTATGTGAGTCATAAAACGGACAATAACTGGGTAGGCGCTAAATTCGAAAAATGAACAGGGTTCTTCTGAGGTGTATGTTGATCATGATGGTCGTCATGTTATCTGCCAGGTACTCATCCGGTCAGAAACAGGCCTTTTTCACCGGTGACTCCACGAAATTCGTAGGGGAACTTAATTCGGTGTTTTTCAACCTGGCCGACAACGAGAAAAAGATCATCGCACCTTACATGCAGGATTTTGTTCAGAAATGGAATCAGGAAAAATTCGATCCGTCGCGAAAGAAGGTCATTTACGCCATTTTCAATGAAATGGTGAAAAAAAAGATCAGACCCTATCCCGACTTTTTCAACTATGTCAATACGCTGAATATCTTTATCAATTCACACCAGCCGGACGAATCCTTCGTGCCCTGGTCTGATATCCTTAAAAAGCTTATCGCCGACAAGAATTCACGGAAATTTATCGCGTTTCTCGAATCAACATCAAACCTTTTTGCCGAGAACCTGGTTTATAAATCGACTACCACGCGGTGGAAGATAAACCCTCCCGATTACCGGTTTTTGTATGATTCGGTCCCGGTGATCGAATTCAGGAAGTGCGATCTTGTTTGCTACGCCAACGATGACAGCCTGAACATCTATGGTACCCATGGCGTCTATCTTCCCCTGACGACCCAATGGTTTGGCACCGAAGGGCAGGTTAACTGGAAGAGGGCAGGCGAGGACCCCTCCAAAATCTTTGCAACGCTGAACCGGTACAACATCCAGATGAGGTTCTCTAATTTTACTGCCGATTCGGTGTACCTCACGAATAAAAAATATTTCCCTTCACCGATATTGGGCAGGTACCGCGATAAAGTGCTTGCCGACGTGACCGAAAACAAGGCTTCCTATCCCCGTTTCTATTCCTATGGCAAGATGATCGGGATTAAAAACCTGTTTACCAACATCGATTACCTGGGTGGTTTTTCGATGGAGGGAAGCAGTATTATCGGGACAGGGGATAAATCGAGCGATGCCCGGCTTTTCCTTAAAAAGGACGGGAAGGATTTTGTGGTTGCCCGGTCGAAATCGTACATTATCCGTCCCGACCGGATCAATTCAGGGATGGCGTCCATCACCATTTACCATGATAACGACTCGATCTATCATCCGGGATTGCAGTTGAAGTACATGGAGGATAAAAAAGAGTTGTCTTTCAATAATGACGAGCGGATGACGGCGACCAGCCCCTGGTATGATTCCTTTCATAAGATCGAGATTTACTGCGAGGCGCTTTACTGGAAGGTGGGCGAGCCCAGGATCAACTTTGAAATGATGAAAGGGCCCTCGAAAGAAAGCAAGGCCGTATTTGAATCGAGCAGCTACTACTCCTCCCACCGGTATGAAAAACTCACCGGGATCGACGAGGTCAACCCGCTCATCAGGATAAAGTTGTTCACCGCCCAGAAGAAATCAAAGGATTTTACCCTGGGCGAATTTACCCGCTACATAAACATGCCGATTGAACAGGTTGAAAACCAACTGCTGAATATTGCCACGCGCGGATTCCTCCTGTACGACCCCGACAACAAGGTAGCCCATGTCAAGGATAAGCTCTTCAAGTATATCGATGCCTATGCGGGGAAATCTGATTATGACGTGATCTTCTTCAATTCATTCGTGACGAATACCAGCAACGGCATCCTGAACCTGGAAACCTTTGATTTAAAGGTACAGGGTGTACAGATGGTTGCCCTCAGCGATTCGCAGCAGGTATATGTCTATCCCAAAAATGGCGAAGTGGTCTTGAAAAAGGATATGGATTTTGTATTCACCGGGAAGGTGGGCGCCGGACTCTTCGATTTTTATGCCCGCGACTGCTCCTTCGAGTACAGGAAGTTCAAGCTCAACCTGCCTTTGGTCGATTCCATGTTGTTCTACGTGAACAGCAAAACCCGTGATCCCAAAACGGGGACTTTCCCCCAGGTGAGGATAAAAACAGCCATTACAAACCTGAGCGGGGATATCCTGATTGATGATCCGGGCAACAAATCAGGGCTGAAATATTTGAAACAGTACCCTGTCTTCACCAACAGGGATACGGCCCTTGTATATTATAGCAACAGTGCCATTCAGAAAGGGGTTTACGCCAAAGACAAATTTTACTACCAGGTTAAACCCTTTACCATCAGCAGCCTGGATGATATGGTTACCGACAGCCTGAGGTTCGCCGGTTCACTGGTTACGGCGGGGATATTCCCACGGATTGATGAATCTCTGAAAGTGCGTCCCGATTATTCACTGGGACTTGAAACAACCACAAGCCCGGCAGGCTTGCCCATTTACGGGGGCAAGGGAACATTCAGTTCAAGGGTCGACTTGAGCAACAAGGGCTTGCATGGCGACGGAACTTTCAAGTTCCTTAATTCAACAAGCTATTCGCCTGATTTCACTTTCCTGCCCGACTCCATGAAGGCGCTTGCCAGGAATTTCAGGGCGGTTGAAGTAGATGGCGGTGTGGAGTATCCGCAGGTCAACGGGGATTCCGTCAGGGAATTCTGGATGCCTCACAAAGATTCGCTGACCATTGCCACTACCACCAGGGTTATGGGCATGTACAACGACCAGTCGACCTTTTCGGGAGCCCTTGCCCTTACACCCAGGATGCTTAGCGGTAACGGCACGGTAAGGATCAAGGATGCAGAAATGGACTCCCGGGGATTTAGTTTCAGACGGCGCACATTCGATGCACTCATTGCCAACTTTCGGATCAAATCGTACGACCTGGCCGATCTGACCATTTCCACGAAGAATTACCAGACCCATTTTGATTTTGACCACCGCAAGGGGGAATTCAAGTCGAATTTCGGGATTTCGAGGGTCGAATTTCCGCTCAACAAATATATCTGCACCATGGACCGCTTCGACTGGCTGATCGACAGCGAGGAGATCCTGTTGTACAACGAACAGAGCAAAAAGAAGATATCCGATTCCCTCAGCCTTGCCCAGCTGATCGATGTGGCTTATACCGGTTCCGAATTCATTTCGGTTCACCCGCTCCAGGATTCGCTTAAATTCTTTGCCGCCAAGGCCAGGTACAATCTTCGTACCAATGTGATCAATGCACAGGAAGTGAAGATCATCAAAGTTGCCGACGCAGCCATCTATCCCGATTCGGGAAAAGTGGTGATCATGAAGGACGCCAAACTCCAAACCCTGGTTCATGCCATCATCATTGCCAACACGGAAACGCGCAGCCACCAGTTTTACAATGCGAATGTCTCCATCTCTTCACGGAAAAATTATGGCGGCAACGGCGATTATGATTATGTCGACAACACCGGTCAGCACGAAAAGATCCATTTCGACCTCATCAGGGTCGATTCATCCATGCAAACGGTGGCTCACGGGGTCATCAGCGATTCGGCCGGATTTGGGCTGAGTCCGCAATTTGCGTTTGCAGGGGATGTCTCGTTGCGCGCACCGGAGAAAGTACTCACGTTTGATGGCGGGTTCCACCCGGTAACCATCTGCTTTAATGCCAAACCCGAATGGATAAGGTTTAAAAGTCCTGTCAATCCCGATCATGTTCAGATTCCTGTAAATGCACCGCTCAGAAATACAAAGAACGAACCGATCAACCTTGGACTCATGTTCTTCAATACCGAGACCCGGATCAGTCCCTCATTTTTCCGCCGAAAGATCAGCTTCAGCGATACGACCATGATCACCTCCAATGGGATGATCGAGTTCAACCTGCCTACGACCGAATTTCGCATTGCCAGGCCTGAAAAGCTGAAAAACCTCTCTGAAAGAGGTAATTACTTTTCATTGAATACCTGGAACTGCATGATCCGCGGGGAGGGAAAACTGAACCTCAGCCTGAAGGCGGGCAATTTCAAGATGGAAAATTTCGGGATACTCGATTACTACATCATCCCTGATTCCGTCAGGGTACATTGCGCCACGGCGTTGAATTTTCCATTCTCGGAACAGGGGATGCAGCGTTTCAGCTCGCGGCTCGAGTCGATCAATCTTCCCGGGGTTAACCTGATGAAAACACCCTATGCCACCGCACTTGAAAACCTGGTTGACAAGCAGGAGTATGATCGCCTGACCAATGAACACGAGTTGCTAGGGAAATACAAGAAATTCCCGGAAGCGCTTGAGCGTACCCTGTTTCTCGCCGATGTTTCCATGAAATGGGATTCCACCACGCATTCCTACGTTTCGTACGGCAGCATTGGGATCGCCAACATCGGCAAAAGCCAGGTGAACCGTTACGTTAAAGGGATTATTGAGTACACGAAGAAACCCAACGGCGATGAATTCTCCCTCTACCTTGAACTGACCAAAGATGACTGGTACTTCTTTAATTTCCGCAATAACCTGCTGATGGCATTGTCGTCGGACCTCACCTTCAACGACATCGTGCGGGAAGCTGCACAGTCGGGCGGCGAGCAGAAGCGCGTGAAAACGCTGGCCAAAGGTTACAGCTATTCCCTGGCAACCGAGCGCAAGAAGCGTGATTTTCTCAGGAAATTTCAAACAGAGGAAACGCAATAGTTATCCGGATTTTATTTTACTTTGCAACTTGAATCCATATTAACAACCCTGGAAAATGATGGTCGTTTATATTATTCTGGAGATACTGGCTGCCTACCTGCTGGGATCGATCCCCACTGCGGTGTGGGTAGGGCGAATGTTGTACGGCATCGACATCAGGCAGCACGGCAGCGGCAATGCAGGTGCAACCAACGTCATCAGGGTGCTGGGGTACAAGGCTGGCATCCCGGTGCTGCTGGTGGATGTATTTAAAGGATGGCTTGCCGTAGAGCTGGCTGTGTGGCTCCCGATTCATGGGCAAAGTTCCGAAATGCTGACGTATATATGCATTGGCATGGCGCTGGCTGCAGTGCTTGGCCATGTTTTCCCTGTTTATGCCGGGTTTAAGGGTGGAAAAGGAGTTGGAACGGTGGCAGGGGCAGGCCTGGCCCTTTTTCCGCTTGCAATCCTGCTGGTTCTGGCCGTATTTATCGTGGTGCTTGTTGCCACCCATTTTGTCTCCCTGTCGTCGATCATCGCCTCCCTGGCGTTCCCCCTTGTCGTATGGTTTGTCCTGGGCGTACGGCATCCCGGGTTGGTTGGACTTTCCTTGCTGATAGCGGTTTTCATCCCGGTTACCCATAGTAAAAATATTAAAAGGCTGCTCAGCGGCGAGGAACGGAAATTTGACTTCAGGAGGAAAAAAACGACCTCCGATAAATTAAACTGAATATAAATAATATTGTTAAGACCTATTTTTTATCGTATATTTGACACAATTTTAACGAAACAAAACTGCCATGAAATTCATTATCTCCAGTACACTTTTGCTCAAAAACCTGCAGGCCATCCTGGGCGTGATTAACACAAACAATACACTGCCCATCCTGGATGATTTTCATTTTGAATTGTCCGATGAATCATTGACCATCACTGCATCCGACCTTGAAACCACGATGCGTGCCACCATACAGCCTGATAAATCAGAAGAAACGGGGAGCATTGCCATCCCGGCTAAAATCCTTGTTGAAACCTTAAAAACATTTCCTGATATCCCCATCGCCTTTTCCATCAACCCGGCTAACCTGATGATTGAAATTTCAGCCGGCGAAGGGAAATACAAGCTTTCAGGCCACAAAAGCGACGAATACCCGCGCACCCCGTTATTGGAAGACACCACTGCCCTCACCTTTGATGCCCGCCTTTTGGCGCAGGCCATTAACAAGACGTTGTTTGCAACAGGAAATGATGAGTTAAGGCTGGTACTTTCAGGGGTGTTCTGCGAACTGTCGCCCGATGATGTGACCTTCGTGGCAACCGACGCTCACAAACTGGTCAGGTACAAACGCACCGATCTTAAATCAGAGGAATCTGCCTCCTTCATACTCCCAAAGAAACCATTAAACCTCCTGAAAAACATTCTTTTAAGCCAGGATGTTCCTCTTACCATTGAATATAACAAAACCAACGCTTTCTTTTCCTTTTCCAACATCCACCTGATCTGCCGCCTGATCGACGGCAAATACCCGAATTACGACGCGGTAATCCCAAAGGAAAATCCGAATAAGCTTACGATCGACCGTCATGCATTGCTCACGACCATACGCCGTGTTTCAATTTTTGCGAACCAGTCGACCCACCAGATCCGTTTTAAGGTTTCAGGCCAGGAACTCGTGCTGAGCGCCGAGGATATCGATTTTTCGAATGAAGCGAGAGAACGGCTTACCTGTTCTTATGATGGGGAAGATATGGAAATCGGGTTCAACTCGAAATTTCTCCTGGAGATGCTGAACAACATCGAAACTGATGAAGTCAGACTTGAAATGTCGGCTCCGAACAAAGCAGGGATCCTTACGCCTGTCAACAGTGACAACAAGGATGAAGACATCCTGATGCTCGTGATGCCGGTCATGCTTAATAAGTAAATAAGTTTTCACACCTTAGTATTCAACAAATAAATCAGCCATGAGAACACGCATCCTTTTAATCATTTTTTCGGTCGCTGTATTTCCTGTTCTTTTCAATTCGTCATGTACGACGGTAAAGAAAGTGGTGGCCTTCGACTATACCTACAAAATCCCGCGAACTGCATTTACCTATACACCATCACTCTTAAAAACCGGGGAACAGCTTCTCTTTTCAGGGCCGGTTACAGCCAACCTTGACAGTATCCTCAATGCAAACGGATTGTCAAGCGGCGTTGTCGGCACTACAACCTTTACCAAGTGTTCTGTTACCATTGAAAAACCAGATTCTGTAACATTCAGCTGGCTGCAGTCAATGCGCGGTGAAATATCTTCAGTTGTTGATTTTAATCCGGCACAACAGGTTGGGACTGTAACCAATACCGACCCAACGGCAAAAACAGTAAATCTCACAACCAACAATACCAACATCCGGCCATACCTTGGCAGCAAGAACTTTTATTTCCGGATTTACGGCACCCTCAACGGACCGGTTCCGGTACCCTGGGTGCAGATGTACCTTGACGGGCAGCTTACGATGCGGCTGCAGCCGCTAAATTAACACTGGTTCATAAACAAACCAAAAGAGCGAGGTCACATGTGGCTTCGCTCTTTTTTTTTGCAATTGTCATGGATTGTTAATCCCGCCTGACATTGATTGCCTTCTTGCCACGATTATCTTCTGTCACATCAAAAGAAACCTGGTCGTTTTCCCGGATTTTGTCCACCAGTCCGCTTACATGAACAAAAACATCCTGCTGGCTCTCATCATCCAAGATGAAGCCGAAACCTTTTCTTTCATTGAAAAATTTTACTTTGCCTGTTGACATAATACATTAATATTAGGATGAATAACCATTGCGAATATACAATTAAATATGAAAAGCAAAAATTATCGGCATTTATTTTTATTCCTTCCTTTTGGAAAATTCGATTTTTATTATCTAATTTTACAAAAAAAACTACCGTTATGAAAGAACTCTCCCTAACATTAGAGAACCTCGATGAAGCTTTTCCGCCGGATTTTACCCCAGAGCAGCTCGCCAAGGCTAAAACAATTTTCCTGAAGGCACTTTCACAGGATGCGCACCGGTTTTACCAGGGTAAGATCCAAACTGTTCCCAAGGCGCCGGTTGTCGGTTTTAACTGGTTCAATGTGTGGTACACGCCTGGCGTGTCAAAGGTTTCTACGGATATCCGGGATAACAACGACACATCCTTCGACCTCACCAACCGTGGCAACCTGGTTGCGGTAGTAAGCGACTCAACACGCGTGTTGGGAGATGGGGATTGCACACCCCCGGGAGGTTTGGGTGTGATGGAGGGAAAAGCGTTTTTAATGAAATACCTGGGAGGAGTTGATGCTGTTGCATTATGTATCGACAGTAAAGGAAAGGACGGGAAAAACGATCCTGAAAAAATTATTGATTTTGTTAAGATGTGCCAGTCGAGTTTTGGCGCGGTTAACCTTGAGGATATCTCACAACCCAACTGTTACAGAGTTCTTGATGTGCTTCGCGAGGAATGTGACATCCCAGTATGGCACGATGATGCGCAGGGCACGGCGTGCGTTACCCTTGCGGGGGTCATCAATGCCCTGAAACTGGCGGGAAAGAAACTGAATGACGTAAGGATCGTTCTGAACGGCGCAGGCGCCTCCAACACCACCATTGCACGGTTGCTGATCACCGACGGGGCCGATCCTGCGAAAATGGTGCTTTTTGACACCAAGGGTTCGCTTCATGCCGGTCGCGATGACATAAAAGCGGATACCCGCTTTTACCGCAAATGGGAATTGTGCGAAAAGACCAATCCCGGCAGGATAGCCACCATGGAAGAGGCAATGACCAATGCCGATGTGCTGATTTCCCTGTCAACACCTGGCCCGGATGTGATCAAACGGCCATGGGTTCGCAGCATGGCTGAAAAGTCGGTCGTATTTTGCTGTGCCAACCCGGTACCCGAAATTTACCCGTATGCAGCGAAGGAAGAAGGCGCTTATATCGTCGCCACCGGCCGCGGTGATTTCCCCAACCAGGTCAACAATTCAATCGGTTTCCCGGGGATATTGAAAGGCGCCCTGATGGTACGGGCAAAAAAAATTACCGACACCATGGCGATTGCCGCGGCCCATTCTCTCGCCAACTACGCAGAAAAGCGGGGCATACATCCCGACAACATTGTTCCCAACATGGAAGAGGCCGCCGTATTTCCGCATGAAGCGGCTGATGTGGCCATGCAGGCTATTAAAGACGGCGTGGCCCGCATCAACCTCACCTGGGATGAAGCATTCGAGAAAGCGAAAAAGGATATCGAACATGCCCGCGGACTCACCCGCTCGCTTATGGATAATGGCTTTATCGATGCGCCTCCGGCCGACATGGTGAAGAAGGCACTCGACTTCGCCATTGAGCAGATCAGAAAGTAATCAGACAGTCCCTGTTCTTAACGGGGAATCCGGTCAAAAAACAAGCGGGGCGGTCAGTGATGATCGCCCCGCTTGTTTTGGCCAGGCTTACTTCGTCAGCCTGATCATTCTTGCACCGTGCGGTTGGGTCTTCATCTCAAAGTGGGTGCATACCTTCCCGAGGTCAGCCTGCGACCATAGGTCGCGCATGACCGGTTTGCCTTTGATATTCAGGTCCTTCAGGTCGACCGGAACATTGTATACTTTTTCTGTTTTATTGAACAGGCCGATGGCCTGGCTGCCATCTTCAAGGTCGCGCGCCCAGATCTCATAATCATCTGTCTTTTTTATCTGGACTGCTTGTTTTCCCAACGGATCCTGGTTTACAGCCAATACCTCGTCATTGGTAAGCAGGTTAAGCGTGAAGGCATCAAGTTGGCTGAGATCGCAGCCGATAAGCAGCGGGGCAGCCAGCAGGCTCCACAACGTGATGTGGGTGTATTGTTCGTTTGTAGTAAGCCTTGTGTAATGGAGCGCAGGGCCCCAGCCCACCCAGCCAACGACAAGCATGTCGGGATCGTTCCAGCGTCCGGGTGCCGACCAGGGTGAACACTTGCCCTGGCTAAACCCGATGGCTGACAAACTTTCCCATGTATCTTCAATATCACCCGTAGTGCGCCAGGAATTCCCGTCAACCTCAGCTCCCCAGCCCCACACGTCACCCATGCCATACTGGCACAGGCTGTAGTGAATGTCACGGTTGACTTTCCTGATGGCATGTTTCATCTCCCGGTAGGGTTCCTTCATCTGGTCGATACTGGGTTTGGGCGCAAGGGTGCCGTATGAACACCAGTCATATTTCAGGTAGTCGATCCCCCAGTTTGCATAATTCTGGGCATCCTTGGCTTCATAGGTGTAACTTCCTTCATATCCGCCGCAGGTTTTGGGACCAGGTGATGAATAGATCCCGATTTTCAACCCCAGTGAATGCACATAACTGCAAAGCCCCTTCATGTTGGGGAATTTCGCATTGGTCAGAATGTTACCATCTTTGTCATGCTTGTCTTCCCAACCGTCGTCGATGTTGATATAGGTCCACCCGTGATCGATCAGCCCGCTTGATTTCATCGCGTTGGCCGATTGGCGTATTTTCTGGTCGCTTACGCTGAGTCCCCAGCAATTCCAACTGTTCCACCCCAGGGGTGGTGTGAGGGAGATGACATCACCCACTACAATTTTCAATTCACGCCGGGCAAATCCAAGCTCATTTTCTACCATAAGTTTTACCTTGTAATCACCTTTTTTCTTCAAACTCCCGGTGATGAGTCCGTTCGCGGCGTCAATCATCAGTCCCTGCGGCAGGTCAACAGCACTGTACCTCAGCGGCGGCTTCCCCGTGGCGGCAACTTTGAACTGGAAAGGAGAATAGGGGCGGACGCCAAAAACCTTTGCGCCGTTGATCATGGGTTTTAACCCGGGCTTGGGGGTGAGTATGTAGGGAATTTCAAATTGATCGGTGATGGTTTTCCCACTGGTTGATTCTGTGAAGGTAACTTTCAGGGTGGCGGGCGAGGCAAGGTTTTTTTTGAAGGTGACTGATTTTTCAAGCTTCAGTTTTGGGGTGATATCCATCCCGGTGCACTCTGAGTAAATATTGATCCCGTTATCGTTCAGGATGGCATCGATTGTAAGTTTTCCTTTGAATTCCTCTGTGCCCGACAGATTCAGGATTGTGAATTTTTTCGTGATTGTGCTGTCGCTGCCGAAGGTAAAGGCAGCTGACGAGAAGTCGAATTTAATATGATCCTGGAGGTCGGCCATCGAAATTCCGAATGGTTTGCCATTCAATCCACCGGCACCGCCCTGATCATAACTGCGGATGGCGATCAGGTTTTCCTGGTCCCACCGGATGCGGGGATCATTCGCAGCCAGCACGTACCTGCGGTCGACGTACCATCTTCCCTGTTCCTTGAAGAATTCAATGGAAGGCTCCTTTTTATTGTAAATTGTCCTGCCGTTTTCTCCGATCAGTTCCCCGTTTAAAAATACCTGGTCGCAATCATCGATCCTGCCCAGCTGAATCTGCAGACTATCTTTGATGAAGGCATTCGCTTTCAGCGACGAGGGAATCATAATATGCATCCTGTACCAGGCAAAACCGTCGTATCCCTTGTACCCCTGGTCCTCCCAGTTTTTTTTGGGGTCGATGGTTTTCCACGACCCGTCATTATATGCGGCTGTGGCCCATGCCTGGTCATCGCCGGTATTGAATTTCCATCCTGAATCCAATGGTAAGACAGACTGTTCATTGTTCGTCTTACATGCAATAAAACATGAAAGTGCAAGGATTCCTGCATAAATCAGCATTTTTCTCATGGGACTTTGTTTAGGAGTGTGGATTACTATGATGTTTTGTTTTGTTGAGTGGATGTCAATTTGCAAACGGGTGAACGGGTAAACGGGAATATTAAAAAAGGTTTCCCGTGATCAATTTTTCCGGTTGCCGGTAATCTGTTTCCTTTTTCCGGGAAATTTACACATTGTCAGGTATTGAAATCAAAGATAATAAGAATTGTTTAACGAATGTTGGTTTGCCCTGCAATTTATGAAAATGCGAATTTCCGCGGCAGTAAGAAGTGTCACGCGGCCCGCGTATGGAGTGAATTTCTAATGCTATTCTAATCTGGTTCTAAGACCAGGTTAATAGTGCAGTTTTACTTTTGCAAACGATAACAATTGAAAGGATGTCGTTATGCAGTGTAAATTATTATGGTTCATCTGGGTTTTGTTGTTGACCTTCAACGGTAGCAGTTATTGCCAGGAGGCATTTAACCATGGGGTCCCCATTAAACCAGCCCAGGCCGACAGTTTGTTTCTTGCCAGGAATCTCCTGTTGCTCGCTGAGAAGTATAATGTCGAAGCGGCAAGGGCACAAATAATCCAGGCAAGACTGTTTAACAATATCACCTTCAGCGTTTCTCAAAACGTATATAATCCGGAAACAAAGGATTGGTTTGACCTGTCTGAAGCCGGTGAAACTGCCGCCTCCTTTCAAAAACTATTTTTACTCGCCGGCAAAAGAAATAAGAGGATCAGGATGGCGGATCTGTCGTACCAGAAGGAAGAACAGCATTATTTTGATATGATCCGTACCCTGAAATTCACGATGAGAACTGATTTTTACAACATTTATTTTTTAAAGCAGATTCTGGCAGTTTACGACAAGGAAATCACTTCTCTAAGCAATATGGTCGCTGTATTTGAACAGCAGTCAGCCCAGGGCTATGTCTCCCGCAGTGAAGCGCTGCGGCTGAAGTCTTCCCTGCTTTCCCTCGAAAGCGAGAAAAACAGTTATGTTACCCAATTGATCGCCAATCTGGCCGATTTTAACCTGCTGCTTCAATCCACCAACATAGATTATTCCCCGCAACCCGATTCCCTGTTTCTAAATTCCACTCCATTGCAATGTGTTAAACTTCAGGCCCTGATCGACACGGCAGTGCGCAACCGGTATGATTTGCTGATGGCCGGTTCTGATTTAAACATCAACGAGATGAATGTGAAATACCAGAAATCGCAGGCGGTTCCCGACCTTACAATGATGGCAGGCTGGGACAGGAATGGCAGCTTTGTTCATAACTATAATTTTATCGGGATGCAAATCGACCTGCCTTTCTCAAACAGGAACCAGGGCAATATCAAGTCAGCCGAATTCAACCTGGCAAGCAGCAAGGCCGCATTGCAAAGCGCGGGAGATAAGGTGAAATCCGATGTGATCGGGGCGTATGCAACGGCCCTGGCTGCCGATAACCTCTATCACCGGTTTGACGCGAAATTTGTCAAAGAACTGGCGGTGCTGACGGAAGAAATGAAAATAAATTATGAAAAGAGGAATGTGAGTACTGTTGAATTTCTCGATTTCTATGATGCGTTTAAAAACAATATCATTCAACTGAACAATTTACAGAATGCACGGGCCAGCGCGTTTGAAAATCTAAGTTTCAGCGTTGGCAAAGATTTTATGAACAAGTAACAGCAGAAATTATGAAAAACAGATTAGTAATGGCTGTCATGATAGCAGTAATTGCCGGGTGTGTCGGACATGAATATAAGGCAGCAACAAAGGCCCCCGCGAAATTTTGTATTCCCGACAGCCTGATGAACCAGATAAAAACGGAAACGATCATTTCGCGGCCGGTGACAGAAGAGTTGAAACTCATTGGCAAAGTCACTTTTGACCAGGATAAAGTTGTAAAGCTATACCCAATGGTCAGCGGAAATGTATTGGAAGTGCATGTAGCGCTGGGCGACCATGTTGAAAAGGGACAGGTGCTGGCTAAGGTTCACAGTGCTGAAATCGCGGGTGCGGAAAATGATATTGTTACTGCCCAGGCAAACCTGGCCATGGCTGAAAAGAACCTTGCTGCCACTGAAGGGTTATTTAAAAGCGGGATTGCTTCAGAAAGGGAATACCTGTCGGCGGTTAAAGAAACTGAAAAATCAAGGTCGGAGCTAAACAAAGTAAAAACAATTCTTTCTATTTATGGAGGGAGTCAATCGGACTACATCATTAAATCCCCCATTTCTGGTTATATCGTCGAGAAATTCATCAACCCGGATATGCAGATCAGGCCGGATAACACGGCAAACCTCTTCACGATTTCCGACCTGTCGCGGGTATGGGTGCTGGCAAATGTTTATGAATCGGATATCGCCGGGATTGCGGAAGGTGAAATCGTGAACATCACAACCCTTTCGTATCCCGATAAAATTTTCAACGGGACCATCGACAAAATTTATAATATGCTCGATCCGGATAACAAAACGATGAAGGTGAGAATCCAGCTCGATAATCCGGGCAACCTGTTAAAACCTGAAATGTTCGCGAATGTGACAGTGCAGCAGGTTAAAGGCGCGAAAATGCCTGCGGTGCCGGCTAACTCAGTGGTTTTTGACCAGAATAAATATTGGGTTTTGGTTTTTGCCGGGCCGTGCAATATTCAAACCAGGCCGATCGACATCGTAAAATCAACCAGCATGTATACCTATATCAGGTCGGGGGTGAACCCGGGTGAACGGGTTATAACAAACCGTCAACTATTGATTTATAATGCGATCGCTCAATAATTGTCGGGAGAATACCACCTTGACGGTATGTAAAAAAATAAAGACCGCTCTATGAACAAATTCATCAAAAGCATAATTGCATTCTCACTGAAGAATAAGTTCTTTGTCTTCTTCTCGGTGATCCTCCTCATTATTGCCGGGATCGTTAGCTATATAAATACACCCATTGAAGCCTTTCCGGATGTAACGAATACACAGATCTCCATCATCACCCAATGGCCGGGACGAAGCGCTGAAGAGGTTGAACGCTATGTGACCATGCCACTCGAAATCGCGCTGAATTCAGTCCAGGGCAAAACCAGCATCAGATCTTCAACCCTGTTCGGTTTGTCGGTGGTCAAGGTCATTTTTGATGATAATATTGATGACGCCTTTGGCCGACAGCAGGTTAACAACCAACTGCTGGGGGTTGACCTGCCCGATGGGGTCAAACCCGATATCGAACCTCCGTATGGCCCCACGGGTGAGATATTCAGGTTCGTGCTGAAAAGTAAATCGAAGAATGTCAGGGAGTTGAAAACTCTCGAAGACTGGGTGGTCGAACGCAAGATCAGGTCTGTTTCCGGTGTGGCCGATGTTGTAAGTTTCGGAGGAGAAGTGAAGACGTATGAAATCCAGGTAAATCCACAATCCCTTATAAAATATGGCATCACACCGCTGGATGTTTACCAGGCTGTAAGCAAAAGCAACATCAATGTCGGGGGGGATATGATTGAACACAACACCCAGGCGTATGTCGTAAGGGGGATCGGAATCCTGGATAAATTCGATGAGATAGGAAACATTCTGATAAAAAAGATAAACGACAGCCCTATCCTTGTAAAACACGTGGCCAATGTAGTCGAATCAAACCTGCCCCGCCTTGGTCAGGTAGGAAAGGACAATCGCCCGGATGTGGTTGAGGGAATTGTTGTCATGCGCAAGGGGCTGAACCCGGGCGATGTTATTAAAAAGGTTCAGGAAAAGATTGATGAGCTCAACACCCGGATACTTCCGCCTGATGTGAAGATTGAAACATATTACAACCGGCAGGACCTTATGAATTTCGCCACCCGAACGGTGACCGGCAATCTTATCGAAGGAATTATCATGGTTACACTGATCGTTTTCCTTTTCATGGCAGAATGGCGCACTACGATCATTGTATCAATGATTATCCCGTTAGCCTTGCTTTTTGCCTTTATATGCCTGCGGATCAAGGGGATGTCGGCAAACCTGTTGTCTATGGGGGCCATTGATTTCGGGATTATTATCGACGGGGCCGTGGTGATGGTTGAGGGGATTTTCGTGGCGATGGACCATAAGGCTAAAACGGTGGGGATGGCTAAATTCAACCCGATGTCAAAACTTGGGCTGGTAAAAGAAACAGGCACGGAGATGGGGAAGTCCATTTTTATTTCCAAACTCATCATCATCACCGCGCTGTTGCCTATTTTTTCATTCCAGAAGGTGGAGGGCAAGATGTTTTCACCCCTGGCGTGGACCCTGGGTTTCGCGTTGCTGGGGGCGCTGGTTCTGTCGCTTACCCTGGTGCCGGTAATAGCAAGTTTGCTGCTTCGGAAAAATGTAAGGGAAAAACATAATCCCTTTCTGCTTTTTATCACAAAGAGGTCCGTTGCGGTTTTTGACAGGTGTTACCGGAATAAAAAGCTGAGCCTCATGATTGCCGGCACCATCATGATTTTGAGTTTTATGTCGTTCCGGTACCTGGGCACGGAATTCCTGCCACAACTCAACGAGGGGGCGATATGGATGCGTGCATCGCTCCCGCTCAGCGTTTCGCTCAATGAAGCCGTAGATATCACCAATCAAATGCGAAACATCATCCGGTCATTCCCTGAAGTGAAACAGGTGATCTCGCAAACAGGCAGGCCCAACGACGGAACTGATGCAACCGGTTTCTACAATGTCGAACTGTTTATCGACATCTATCACACCAAGGCGATGGAACACGCGAAGAACCGGGACGACCTTATCAACCGCATGTACCGGAAACTTGAGAAATTCCCCGGCGTTGTCTTTAACTTTTCACAGCCGATCATGGATAATGTGGATGAAGCGGTTTCAGGTGTGAAAGGGTCGATTGCAATAAAGCTGTTTGGCGATGATCTTGCCTACCTCGACAGCAAGGCCGACAGCATCTATGAAATCATGAAGAACATTAAAGGAATTGATGATCTTGGGGTGATCCAGAGCCTTGGACAGCCTGAATTGCGCATTGAACTCAATCAGGAAAAAATGGCCATGTACGGTATCGAAACCGCCGATTGTAATGCCGTGATTGAGATGGCCATCGGGGGGAAAGCCGCGTCATCGTTTTTTGAAGGCTACAAGAAATTTGATATCCGGATCCGGTTTTTACCCGAGTACCGGATGTCGGAAAAAGACATTGGAGACCTGATGATTCCCACGCAGACCGGGGGCCAGATTCCGTTGAAGGAAATTTCGGAAATAAATAACACGACAGGTCCCATATTGATATTCAGGGATAATAACACGCGTTTCGTGGCCCTGAAATTTTCGGTCAGGGGCAGGGATATGGGGTCTGCTATCGCCGAAGCGCAGACAAAAGTAGATGAAGCTATCAGGCTGCCGAAAGGATACAGCATCGAGTGGCAGGGCGATTTTGAGAACCAGCAAAGGGCATCCCGTCAGCTGGGCTTTGTGGTGCCCATCAGCCTGATCCTTATCTTTTTTATCCTGTTCGTTCTTTTTGGGAATGTAACTGATGCAGGACTGATTCTCTTAAATGTGCCGTTTGCCATCATAGGCGGGATACTTGCATTGCATTTTACCGGTACGAACTTCAGCATTTCTGCAGGGATCGGTTTCATTGCCCTGTTTGGAATCAGTATCCAGGACACCGTCATCCTGCTTTCCAAGTTCAAAAAGAACCTCCATGAACGCATTCACCTGGATGAGGCCATCCGCCAGGGCGTGATCACCCGGATCAGGCCTGTGCTGATGACCGCCACGATGGCAGCCATAGGTCTCATGCCGGCGGCTACCTCCATCGGGATTGGATCGGAGACATCCAGGCCGCTTGCAATTGTCGTGATCGGAGGCCTGATAACATCTACTGTGCTGACCCTGTTCATCTTTCCCATCATATTTAAAGGAGTATACCGGTTCAAAATAAAAAAACTTGCCTAAATGGAAATTACATTATTGCAAATTGGTAAATTGCCGGTTTCTTTAACATTCGTGATAAATGGCCGCTATTCTGCTTATAGAAGATGAAACCAATGTTGCCTCCTTTATAAAAAGGGGGCTTGAAGAAGAAGGTTTTTTGGTGGATGTGGCCTATGACGGCGCCATGGGGCTGAGCCTAGCATGTTCAAGAGAGTACGATCTGCTCATTCTGGATGTCATCCTTCCCCAAATGAATGGGACAGAGGTTTGCAAACGCTATCGTGAAAACCAGGGATTTGCGGTTCCGGTAATCATGCTGACGGCGCTAGGCACGACCGAGGATATCGTAAAAGGACTGGAATTCGGCGCCGACGATTATCTGGTCAAACCATTTGTATTCAGGGAACTTGTTGCCCGGGTCAACGTGCTGTTGCGTCGCAAGGGAACCGGATTCCCGGCAAAATCTTGTGAATTCGCAGATCTTGTGCTGAACACAGAAAAAAAAACGGTCACCCGGGCCGGGAAAAACATTTCACTGACCACCAAAGAGTTCAGGTTGCTGGAGCTGCTTATTTCCAATCCGCAACGCGTATTCTCAAGAACCAGTATCCTCGAAAATGTCTGGGATGCGAATTTTGACTTTAACACCAATATCGTAGAAGTTTATATCAACTACCTCCGGAACAAAATTGACAAGGGATTCCCGGTTAAACTGATCCATACCGTAATCGGGATGGGTTATGTTCTTAAAGAAGCGGACCATGAAAATCAGAAATAAGATCGTCGTGACATTCACGGCGCTGGTGTCGTTTGTGCTGTTGTTGTCATTTTCGCTTATCTACTACTTGTCAACGCGGTATATTGAAAATGATTTTTATGACCGGGTACGGGAAAAAGCAACACTCACTGCGTGGAGATATTTTGAAAAGGATGAAATGAGTGACATCCTCTATAAAAAGGTTATTGATAAGGATATTATGCTTTTGCCTGACGCGTCAGAAATTGTCCTGGATGCGGAAAACAAAAAGCAGGTTCGCGATTCACTACTCAGGATGTTGCCTGATAACGCTGTTCAGGACCTGCTGTCGGGGAAAAACATAAGATTCCGCAACAGCGATAAACAAAGTATCGGCTTATATTATCCTGATAACCAGGGAAAATTTATTGTTCTGATTACTGCGGTCAACAAAATCGGTATCCAGGAACAAAAAAAACTTCTCGAATTACTTGTCCTTATATTTTCAGGATGCATCATCTTTATTTTTCTTTTGGGGAAAATCTATGCCACGAATGTACTTTATCCGATCTCCAATATTCTCAGGAACATTAAACGGATCAGGGCAACAAACCTGAGTTTGCGATTGAAGGAAAATTCGCGGAACGATGAATTATCAGAGTTGACCAGAACCTTTAACCAGATGCTCGACCGGTTAGAGCATGCCTTTACACTCCAGAAGAACTTCATCCACAACTCATCCCACGAATTGAAAAATCCCCTGACCGCGATTCTGGGTGAGTCGGAAATCGCGCTCAGCAAACCCAGAACATCGGATGAATATATTGCCACGATTGAAAAGGTCAAATCCGAAGCCGAGCGTCTTGACTTGCTGACGCAGAACCTGTTGAGTTTGGCCCAAACGGAGTCTGATCCCTCCGGGATAAAAAGGGAGGAGATCCGAATGGACGAGTTCGTATGGGAAATCAAGGAGCATTTTGACCGAACCAACTATCATGGGCGCATTGAGATTCATTACCCTGAACTTCCTGAAACTTCTGATCGTATTACAATCTCAGGGATCCCCTTTTTGCTCAACATAGCCATTGTCAACATCATCGATAATGCATGTAAATTTTCTGATCCTCATCGTGTGAATGTTACGCTTGGATCAGGAATCCGCGGCATCCATCTTCAAATCGCCGACAGTGGCATCGGCATTCCGGAACATGAAAGGAACAGCCTGTTCCAACCTTTTTTCAGGGCAAGCAACGCGATGAGATACAAAGGGTCAGGAATCGGACTATCACTGGTACACAGGATAATTGCATTGCACAATGGAACTATCAGTATTACTTCGGCCATTGGCAAAGGCACAACTGTTGACCTGGAATTTCCTGTAGCCTGATTTGCTGGTTTGTAATATTTTTATGTTATTTTTGCAGATCAGTGAAATGATGAATACAGTAAAACGCATCGGCAACCTTATATTATTGGCGGTCTTCCTTTTCGGAATCACCGGTCTCTCCATTTTTCATCATAACTGCACAAGCAGCAACCAGCAACGTATCTCCCTGTATGCTGAAATCTTCAGGGAAGCGCCAGGTTCATGCTGCGGAGATGAAGTGACCGAACCTTCAGGGCATGTTGCCGTCCAGCAACAATTCGACGCTGTTCCCTGTTGCAAAAGCACCAATATTTTCCTTACCCTGCATTTTTTCTCGGAACGCCTTCCAAAACTGGTGGTTCAAACTGTGGAAACGGCAGCCGTTCCTTTTTTAACCCAGCTTTGCCCGGTCGCGGCAATTGATCAGCAACCGCTTGCTGCCGGCTTGTTCCGGGTTCATTCCCCGCCTCTTTTCGGGAAACAACTGATACACTTCCTCCACCAAATTAAAATTCCCGCCCTTTCAGCGATTGCCTGAGCTGTTTTTCTCCGTGTATGTATCACGAATACATGGAATTAAACAGGATGATCAGTTAAATGGTCCATCAAATTCCAGGCTACTCCGGATGCAATGACATTACTCATTACTTGTGATCACCAAGGCTTTTCCTGGAAACAAAAAAAACCAGGTTTCCCTGAAAATAAGAATTCGCCGGAAAACTGGTCGGTCACCCTGTTCTGAGAAAAGAATGTTCCTGTGCTTGTGATGGATCTGTTTGGTACTCATATAAAACCCAAAAAATGATGAAATTTTCAAGAATATTTTTAGCAATAATAGTGTTGATGGTGCTTATAGCCCGTGAAGGTGTTGCACAAACAGTTACCGGGACAATTTCGGAAAAGGATGCTGCCGGTCACAAAGCCGGGCTTCCCGGCGTAAATGTTTTCTGGCTTGGCACAACCAAAGGAACTTTCACCGACGCCAAGGGAAAGTTCAGGATTGAGAAGGATGGCGTTCGTGATTACCGCCTGGTATTCAGTTCGCTCGGGTTTAAAAAGGACACGCTTGTTGTGGGGAAAGACCGGCTTAAGGTTGATTTTGTACTTGTTTCCGATAACCAGAGCCTCAATGAGGTGGAAATTAAAGGCCGACAGGATGATTCATTCATCTCCAAATTGAGGGCGCAGCAAACCACGGTCATCAATGTGGGTGAACTGCAGCGGGCCGCGTGCTGCAACCTGGCAGAGAGTTTTGAAACGAACCCCTCGGTGGATGTCTCTTTCAGCGATGCAGTCACAGGGGCAAAGCAGATCCAGATGCTTGGGTTGTCGGGGATATACAGCCAGGTAATGACCGAAAGCATACCCATGTTACGCGGACTTGCCTCGACGTATGGCCTCAACTATATCCCGGGTCCCTGGATGGAGTCGATCCAGGTGAGCAAAGGTGCTGCCTCGGTTGTAAACGGCTATGAATCCATCACAGGCCAAATCAATGTGGAGTACAAAAAACCGGAACACAGCGAGAAACTTTATGTTAACCTTTTTGGCAACAGCAACCTTCGGTTTGAAGCGAACGCCAACGGTTCGGTCAAACTCAACAACAAGTTGAGCACGATGCTCTTCGTTCATGTTGACGACCAACGGTACAAATTCGACCGCAACCACGACGGGTTTATGGACATTCCTCTGCTGACCACCTACAATATCTTCAACCGTTGGGATTATATCAACCCCGGGAAATGGGTGTCGAAATTCGGGATCAAGTACCTCGATGAGAACCGGCGGGGCGGCCAGATGGACTTTGACAAATCAACCTGGAACACTGATACGACCGGTATCACCAACGATACAAAGAAATATGGCATGGGGATCCGTACGAAAAGGCTGGAGGCTTTCTGGAAGAATGGCATCTTCATCCCGAACCATCCGACCAGCAGTTTCGGGTTGATTGTTTCGGGGGTCAACCATGAACAAAATGCATTCTACGGGATCAACCAGTATAACGGCCACGAACAAAGTGTGTATGCCAACCTCATCTTTACAGCCGATCTGAAAAATCCCAGTCATAAAATATCGACCGGTGTGAGTTTCCTGCTTGATGATTTTCGCGAAAATTACATGCAGAACCAGCTTACCTACCAATACCAGATCATACCTACCGGCGATCTGTTCAAACTTGTCGGGGTAAAAGACACAAATTATTCAAAGAATCGCACGGAAGTGGTTCCCGGGGCGTTTTTTGAATACACCCTCAACCTAAAGGAGAAATTCAGCATGATCCTCGGTGCCCGGGTTGATCACAACAATCTCTACGGATGGTACTTCACACCAAGGTTGCACCTGAAATACCGGTTCAGCAAGAACTCGGTGCTCCGGGCTTCAGCCGGGAAAGGGTATCGGACCCCCAACGTGTTTGCCGAAAATTCAGGGGTTTTTGTAAGCCAGCGTATTTTCTACTTCGCACCCGATCTGAAACAGGAAGAAGCCTGGAACTTCGGACTCAATTTCACTCAGGATTTCACCCTGTTCCATCACAAGGCCGAATTCAGCATCGACGGGTACAGCACCCGTTTCATTCACCAGGTGATTGTGGATATCGACAGCCTGCCAACCGCCGCGTTCGTGTATAACCTCAATGGCCGGTCTTACGCGAACAGCGTGCAGGTGCAGCTAACCGTTGAGCCTGCCGACAGGTTCACCGTAACCATGGCTTTCCGCGTCAATGATGTGAAAGTGACTGAAGGCGACCGGTTGAGGACCAAGCCGTTTGTGAGTTTATACAAAGGACTGGTTACGTTATCTTACGCTACGAAATGGGAGAAATGGAAATTCGATCTCACCGGGCAGTTAAACGGACCCCAGCGGATTCCCGACACACAGAAGATGCCTGCAAAGCTTCAGCGCGATGAAAACAAGCCGCCCTATTTCCAGTTGCTTGCCCAGGTAACCAAAAAATTCAAGCACATTGATATTTACCTCGGAGCGGAGAATATGACTAACTTTACGCAGACTGATCCGGGAGATGTCATAAAAACCGGTCCGATCACCGAATACTGGAAGCCATACCATACTCATTTCGATGGTGCCATGGGCTGGGCTCCCAACGTGGGGATCACGGTGTATGCAGGGATAAGGATGGCGATTAAGTAATTAAAAAAACACACAATAAAAACCCAATATTATGAACAAACAAAAATCAATTATCCCATTTTTCCTTTTGATGGCCGCCTTGATGATTTTTGGCGCCCACACTTTTGCCCAGTCAAAAAAGATCGAAACAATTAAGATCAAAACCTCGGCGATGTGCACGCAGTGCAAGGACAGGATCGAACAGGGCATGGCCTATGAAAAGGGCGTTAAAGATGTCGTGCTCGATGTGGAATCGAAAGTCGTGACAATAAAATACAACACGAAAACCACCACACCCGACGAACTTCGCAAGAAAATATCCAGGCTGGGTTACGATGCCGATGAGGTGCCGGCCAACAAGGAGGCGTATGAGAAGTTGCCGGCATGTTGTAAAAAAGATGCCCCGAAGCATTGATGAAACGAATCATTACCGGAGTTTTTCTGCCATGCCTGGTGGGCTTTACCTCCCTGCTTTCGGCCCGGGATGCTGTTGGACAGGTAAGCCCGGCTGTCACATATACGTTCCGTGATCCTTCCCGAACCATGGATGAGCGTGTGAGCGACCTGGTGTCGCACCTTACCATGGAAGAAAAGGTCAGCCAGATGCAGAACGCTGCTCCAGCCATTCCCAGGCTGGGAGTTCCGGCCTATAACTGGTGGAGCGAGTGCCTGCACGGTGTGGGGCGCAACGGCATAGCCACTGTTTTTCCCCAGGCGATCGGGATGGCCGCCACCTGGGACCCCGGACTGATTGAAGAGGTAGCTGACCTCGTTTCAACAGAAGCACGCGCCAAGCACCGGACTGCAATGAAGGCCGGCCAGCATGGCGTTTACCAGGGACTCACGTTTTATTCGCCCAACATCAATATCTTTCGCGATCCGCGCTGGGGCAGGGGGCAGGAGACTTATGGCGAAGATCCTTTCCTCACTGCAAGGATTGGCGTCGCTTTTGTGAAAGGTCTTCAGGGCCGCGATCCCAGGTACATTAAGGTGGTGGCTACCGCCAAACATTTTGCCGTTCACAGCGGGCCAGAGTCATCACGGCATAAATTTGATGCATGGTGCAGTGACCGTGACCTTTTTGAAACCTACCTTCCAGCATTTGAGGCGCTCGTCAGGGAGGGACCTGTTTATTCGGTTATGGGCGCTTATAACCGCTTCAGGAATGAACCCTGTTGCGCCAGCCCCTATTTGCTCGATGACATTCTCCGGAAACGATGGGGTTTCAGGGGTTACATCACATCCGACTGCGGCGCAATATGGGATATCTGGCATGGTCACGCACTGTTGGCCGATTCTGTCAGGCCGGCTGCGATGGGTCTCAGGGCCGGCTGTGACCTGGTGTGCGGCGACGATTACACAAGCCTGGTTGAGGCAGTTCATAAAGGATATATCACTGAAACTGAAATAGACCAGGCTGTTACGCGCCTTTTTACAGCCCGCTTCCGTCTGGGCATGTTTGATCCCGACAGCATCGTTTCATGGGCGGGGATAACACCTGCTGACACCATCGGTAGTCGCTACCTTGCCCTGAAAGTTGCAAGAGAGAGCATCGTCCTGCTGAAAAATGAAGGGCATCTGCTGCCATTGTCGAAGGCAATCAAATCAATCGCCGTTATCGGCCCCTATGCCGACCGGATCTCCGTATTGCTTGGGAATTATAACGGAACGCCGGCACACCCGGTTACGATCCTGGAGGGAATTAGAGAAAAAACAGGTAACACCGCCAGGGTATCTTATGCCATGGGAGCAGCGGGTCCGGAGGATACAGGTTTGCCAGGCCGGAAGTTGCACAAGGGCCGGGGGAAAATGATGCGCGAAACCATGGAAGCGGCAAAGAACTCAGAAGTAATCATTTTCGCAGGCGGAATTTCCCCTGAACTCGAGGGTGAAGAGTTGCAGGTAGAGATTCCTGGCTTTTCGGGGGGGGACAGAACTACACTCGATCTCCCGGCAAATCAAACTGACCTATTGCAAAAACTACGCCAGACCGGCAAACCCGTTGTGCTTGTGCTGACCAATGGCAGCGCGATGTCTGTAAACTGGGAAGTTGCCAACCTCGCGGCCATCGTCGAAGCCTGGTACCCGGGCGAAGCAGGCGGCAATGCAGTAGCAGATGTGTTATTCGGCGATTACAACCCGGCTGGCCGGTTACCGGTCACCTTTTACCGGTCGGTGAAAGACCTTCCTCCGTTTGATGATTATGCCATGAAAGGACGAACATACAGGTATTTTTACGGGAACCCGTTGTTTGTTTTTGGCCACGGACTTTCCTATACCTCTTTTGAATACTGCGATGCCGTTGCCGACAAACACCAATACCAGCCTGCTGATACCGTTGCACTTGCCATAAGAATTAATAACACCGGCTCCATGGCCGGCGACGAGGTGATCCAGGTCTACGTTAAAAAGGAAGGAACGGCCGTTGAACGGCCGTTGAAGTCGCTCGCCGGGTTCAGCCGGGTCCACCTTGATCCGGGAATTGAAAAAACGATCGTGATCCGGATCCCGGTTAAGGAGTTCAGGATCTACGACCCCGAAAAAGCAAACTATATCGTTGAACCCGGGAAATACCAGTTAATGATTGGAGCGTCTTCGGCTGACATCAGGCTGGAGAGGGAGGTTGGCGTAAAATAGTACCTCATCTCCCTGTCCCCCTCCCCAGGGAAATGGTGAAATGGTGAAATGGTAAAATGGTAAGATGGTAAAATGGTAAAATGGTAAGATGGTAAAATAGTAAAATGGTAAGATGGTAAAATGGTAAGATGGTAAAATGGTAAGATGGTAAAATGGTAAGATGGTAAAATGGTAAGATGGTAAAATGGTAAGATGGTAAAATGGTAAGATGGTAAAATGGTA